>JACCDG011614710.1_pt1 | contig 50730 bp, 43 predicted proteins | sample 7442471 | NCBI WGS metagenome assembly JACCDG01 (sample SAMN15323444, study PRJNA562643) | freshwater metagenome | isolation source: river surface water | place: USA:Blue River Watershed | collected 2017-08-17 | reverse complement strand
CGCATCTTGGGTTCTCCCCTATCGACCGTCGTCGATGGAAAGGAACGAATACTTGCGAAACACGCGCAGGAGCTTCAATCCACCCAGGCTCATCTTCAAGAAAGCATCGAAGCGCTGACAAAAAAGGTGAATGAGATGTCCGACAAGATGAATGGATCCGTTGCTTCTTCAACGCCAGCAAATGTGACGACAGACGCAACGACCAATCCTCAGAATGAATCTGCAATTCCAAAGCCGGTTCAGTTCTCCGATAGTAACCCGCAACTTCAAGCAAGAGATGTTCAGCCTTCTGTCTCTCGAGATCGCTCGGAAGTATTTGCTCCGCGGCAGGTTCGCGTCGTGCATCGAGGTCCCGCGATCATTTCATTTCCTGTGAAAGAGGAGGAAGTGGAACAAAAAAAGCCAGGTGTGGTGCTTCCACCAGGAAGCTACGTGAAAGGCAAGATTCTTACGGGAGTCGAAGCTCCCGAGGGAAAAACGTATCCCGTTCTTGTTCAGCTCGATTTTGCATACATCATGCCGAATCAACATCGTCTCGATCTTTCGGGATGCTTCATGATCGCAAAAGCCACAGGAAATCTGAGCATTGAGCGCGTTGAGATGCAGGTCACAAAGTTGAGCTGTGTTTCTCGAACGGGTCAGATGTTCGAGCGTGAAGTGAGTGGCTTCATTGCTGACGATAAAGACAACAGCTTTGCCGTTCTTGGATCTGTGAACTCAAAACAAGATCGAGTGGCTGCGATGGCCTTTCTCGCCTCCGTGGTGGAAGGGGTAAGCAAAGCAGTTCAACAAGCTCAGACAACTTCACAAACGAATGCGGTCGGAGGGAGTCAGTCAATACTCACGGGAAGTCAGATGAAATATATAGGCGCAGGCGGCGCTTCCGAAGCGGCCAGCACTGTTGCCAATTGGTATTTGCAACAAGCTCAAAATCTACTTCCTACCATCAATATCGGATCGGGTCGCGACGTTTGGATCATCATGCAAGAGAGCGTTTCGATGCCGGAAAACTATTTCAAGAAAGGAGAAGACAGCAATGCGGTCTACACTCATTTTACTCGGATGCTTAACTAGTTTGGTTCTTCAAGCGTGTGCGAATCGAGCCCCTTCTCTTCGGATGCTCGATGGACGATCGCACTATGTCGACGACGCTCCTGAATTGAAGTTGAAGGCCTCGGGGCCCTTCGCCCAACCGGAAGGAGAACCGATTCGTCTTCAACCTCAGGTTCATAAAGTTTGGATTCACCCTTTCGAAATGGAGACAGGAGATTACTTCTGGGGTGGCTTTATGTCGCTAGTCACCAAGGGCGATCAGTGGATGTTTCGTTACCCAGAAACTATGAATCCCAATTTCTCTGCTCAAGAAAAACGAGAGCCATTGAAGAAAATTGTTCCGCCAGCAAAACCTCGACGAGAAATGCACGTTCGTAATGGAGAGCGATAATCATGACGGGATTCACCAAAATTTTAGAGGAAGCCTTAAGTCGCGAAGAACTTTTTCGCAAAGCGCTCTTGGAGCGGCCTGAATCGCTGAGCTCACTTCTCCCTTATGACGAGGTTCTTGAGAAAGACAATATTTTCGTCATGAAGGATGGATCTCTTGGAGCGATTTTTTCACTCCCACCTTTGGAACACGAAGCTCTCACTTCGCAAGAAGTTGTGGGATCGGTTGAGGGTCTTCGTTCGTGGTTTGCACTCCCAGACGATTGCGTTCTCCAAGTGATTTACGATCAATGCGCGGTGTCGTCTCTCGATCAGCGATGGAAGAAGATTCTCGGCGCCTATCCCGAGAGCCATCCAGTTTCAAAACTTTTAATCGAGAAGCGTGTTTCAGAGATGAAAGACTCGTGCGGTCGAGAAAACGCCCCACTCGAAAGATCGGTGTATCTTGCAGTTCGATATTTTCCGGAGCCGAATAAATCGACTTTTGGAAAGGAACTTTTAGAAAAGGGAGAAAAGACTCTACATCGAGAGCTCAAGGTCACTGCAAAGAACCTTCAAGCGTTTCGTGTGATCGCGCAAAACTTTCAAGCCAATTCAAAAATTCCTCTTCGCAGGCTTGGCTCTCAAGAATTACTCACTTTTTTAAGAAGGTTTTTCAATCCGAAAACCTACTACAAACGATCGTTCGCACCAGCCAATCCCAATGAATCGCTTTCGAAACAGATCATTTACCACAATCCTACCCTCGATCATTTTGGAATTGAGCGAGAGGGGCTCAAAACTCGAACTCTCTCACTGAAGACTTCCCCTCAATACGCTTATCCAGGAGGTATGGCGTACTTCACACGATTGAATTTCCCCTTTCGACTCGCATTGAGTTTTAGCTTTCCTACAAAAGCGAAAGTGAAACAGTTCTTCGATCTTAAAGAATTTTTTCTCCAGAACACTCCTTCCGCGCGGGCTCGACGCCAGCGTGATGAAGTTCTTGAGGTCCAGAATCGCCTCGCGCACGACGATCGATGCCTTCATCTGACCTTTAACGTAATTCTCGAGGGTGAAACCGAAGATATTCTAGACGAACGCACACGAGAATTTTTGAACATCTTTCAGAACGACCTGGAATGCGAAGCCATCGTGGAAAACGACATTGGTCTTGGTCTTTGCCTGATGTCCTTACCATTAAACTACACTCCAAGGGCGGACTACTCGACTCGTCGGGCGATTCGCATTCTAAGATCTGATGCTACTAAGTTTTTGCCTGTCTTCGACACGTTTCGCGGGCTAAAGAATCCACTTCAGTTATATGAATCGAGAGAAAAATCTCCGATCTACTTTTCGCTTCTTGAAAACGAAACATCGAACCACACAGTAGTGCTCGCCGACAGCGGATCCGGAAAGAGCGCTTTCATCATAGATTGCGTGCAAGCCGCGAAGCGAATGAATCCCGAACCACTCGTTTTTGTCGTTGATAAAAAATCGAGTTATCCCATGATGGCTGAATATTTTGATGCCGATATGACTCGATTCGAGCGCGACAAGCCGATCCCCTTCTCGCCGTTTCGAGGCGTCTACGACGAAGAGAAAATAGCCTTCCTCACCAATCTCATCGTTTCAGCAATTCAAATGACGAGTCCAAAATTTGAAATTGAATCCGATCATAGAGCTGCAATCGCGAAATCTCTAAAACTTGCCTACATTAAGAAACTTCAACAACGTGGACTTGCTTACGTTGAAGGTGAATTGCTTACGGACGCAGCAGCGGGCGACGTTCAACTGACAATGGACGACGTCGTCGCTGAACTTGCGGCACTTCCTTCACATCCTCAGTATGAGAAATTCGGCGAGATCACCGAAAAATTAAATCAAAAATTATCTCCTTTTTACGGAGACGGACTTTACGCACGATTCTTCAGTGCCCCTGCCGAAGCGCGCGCAAAGAAGTCTAAACTTTTCTACATCTACGATCTTGATGCGCTCGATGGAGACAGCGTTCTTCAAGCTTTGATGACGATGTCTGTTTTCGAAGAAATTCGACAAACAATTCGCCTTCCAGAAAATCGCGGTCGTAGCGGATTCATTGTTGTCGAAGAACTCGGAATGCTTGGTCGGGATAATCCGACGGCCAGTCGATTTCTCATTGATTTTGCCGAGACCGGAAGAAAACTTGGCTATTGGCTCATCAGCTTAACTCCTCGCCCACAGAACTATTTCGAGATGGATGTTGGTAAAGCGATGTGGAGCGTGGCTGATAACTTCCTCTTCCTTCAAATGTCGGCTGACAACGTCTCATATGTTGCTAGCCACTCTTCTCTTCTCGATGAAGCCAACCAGGAAATCATCAAATCCCTGCGAACCGTTCGAGGAGAATACGCGGATATTTTCTACATGAACAAAAAGAAGTCGCGACAAGGGGCGTTTCGTTTTCGACAAACGACCCTTGATCGATGGCTCGCTCCCACAAATGCAAAAGACACGGCAGCGGCCGACAAAGCGTTGAAAGCCGCAGATGGAAATAAATGGAAAGCTCTTGAATTTTTGGCTGCGACTTATCCTCGCGGCGTCGCCTAAAAACTTTTCTCAAAGAAAAGGGAAAGGAGATCTATGTTTCGTTTTTCAAAGACAGTCCTCCTAGGTCTGATTGGTCTAACGCCCCTTCAGACATTTGCAGACAGTCGATATTTCAATCGCTACTCCACTCGATTGACACCCGACGATTACTTGATGGGTTCTCATGGAGAGAGAAAAGACGACATTTTCGATCGTTCACGCGCCATCGATCTCGGGGTAAACCTTAACATCGGATCGGATTGCGGACGCATCGATTTCGCCGGAACACTTCGCTCCACTCTCAAAAACATGCTCGATAGTCGATACTTCGGAGACCTCGGAAGGAACATCGTCGCAGGTTCACCGATGCTTCTCGCCTGTTATATGTCCCCAACTTGGTGCGCAATTCTCAAACACACTCAAATCAATGCGAACCTTCTTTCTCAAGCACGTCTCAATCAATGCTCGATCATTGATAAGTATACCGACAGTCGTGTCGAAGATTTCTATCGCGGTAGACAGGATTGCGTCCGAAAACAGATCGACGCCAATGGTGGAGATCTCGAAAATGCTCTTCAACACTGCCAAAACACATTTGATATTGATCTCGCCAATTGGGCCGGTGGTGGTGGAAAGACCGGAACAAATCGCCTCATTCAATCATCCGCAAAATGGGCGAAACTGGACGGTTCAGAAGCCAAAGGCACCCTCGATCTTCTGAAATCGATGGTGGGAGACACGGTTATTAACCGCGGGGAAGTTTCTGTTGAGTACGGGCCTCGAAGCATGTCGCTTACTCCTCGAAATTATTTAATCGGTCTCGAAAACGATTCCTTTGATCGACTTTGCAAAAACTACATGCAGAAAGTCGACAACTCCTTAAGTACGCAGAGCCTCGACAAAGTTATCTCAGCAAAGCAGCTGAAAGATCTCGATCCCGCTGGCCAAGATACGTTTGTCGATCGACAGACCCTTGAGACGCTTTCGGCTCTTCCTCTCGCAAGGCGACAGGTGGCCTGTCGAAAACTTTCAGATGCCATCGCTCTCACGATCTACACGCGCGATATGAATCGATCGCTCGATATGATTACAACACTCACTCAAAATCCGAACCTTCCTCCGAATCGAAAGGAAGAGCTGGAGCAAAAGCGAAAAGCTCTGAAGGAACAAGTCGAAATGAGCTTGGATCTTCGGCGGGAAAAGAACGAGCCACTTAATCGTGTTCTCGCGCAGATCAACGAAGAAGGTCAGCGGTCGCGTAGCGAATGGATGGGCGAAATGCTCACCAACGACGCCGTCAATCAACAGCAAGATCAGCGAAACGCCTACATTCATGATTGTTCCGACGGAGTTTTCTGCGACTAGAAAGGCAGGAGAAAGATGTTTTCAAACACAGCTTACGAAGCCCTTTATGAATATTTAGGGCTCGTTTTGCACTCGAAGTTCATCGAAATTCTTACGTCTCAGAAAATATTCTTAGCTGCGCTCGTGATGATCTTCGGCGCCCTTTTCTTCACAACAACCGTCCATTTTTTTTCACGCTATATCCCTGGAGCGTGGATTCAACGACGTTCAACTCCCCTTTCAAAATATTTTAAAATCATTGCCTGCCTTTTCATCGGAATCAGCGTTCTCAAAGTGGATAGCACAACATCCATTAAGAATTTCAACGGCGATTCATGGCATAGCAATCAGTACATCAAACGAAAAATTACGGACATTAGGCCTGTCTATAAAGTCAGCTTCGCCTTTGATTTGCTGAGTCGAACGGCCGAGGAAATCAGCGCACTACTTGCTCGAATGGTGGACAACCTTTTCGCGACCACAAACTCGCAACTGGATGCGCCGAACTTCTTTTTCAAAGCCATCATGGTTGCGGGAAACGCGACCATCGAGGATGAAGATCTGAAGCAGCGTATTCAATTCTACGTGAATGAATGCTTCGACCGTGTCATTCCGACGCTCTCTCAGATGGCGAAAGAGGATCGACTTGATCCTTTCTTTGGTCCCTACCCTGTCTTTGACGACAAGCTGCGCGACTTCGAAGTGCGTGTACCCGTTGGACCGCCTACGAACTGTCTTCAAATTAAAGATGATGTTCGGGCACGCCTCTTCAAATACAGCCGATCAAAAGGCGATAAGACTACTGATCTCGTGAAACACATGATGGCCGGCGGCCCGATCGACTGGGCTCGATGGGAAAATATGAACGCATCCGGCCTTCTCGTGAATGAATTCTACAGCCAACAAGAGGCCGCCCTTGGACTTCAAAAGGGTGCACAGCCCCCATCAGGATCTGCGCGCATTTTTCAATATCTGAGTCGATTCTTTAGCAAAGATACGATCGCCACTGTTCTTTCCGGCGGAAGCGACGGACATGGAGCTGCACTCGCCGCTGAGAGAGCTCAAGAATTCAGCGACAATCTATCTCGAGCACCTCATGTAGCTGGTGCAATCAAGATGGTCTTAATCTTTATCTTTCCCTGGCTCGTTTTCATCATCGTCGCTGGCTACTGGCGTGTACTTATTTACTGGTTCGCCATCTATCTTTCCGTCCTACTTTGGGCGCCGGTCTGGACACTTTTTTATCACATCATGGTCAATATCTCGCTGTCGGCCGATCAACTTGAAGCCTTCGGAAAATTCTCTGACGGTATATCGCTTTATTCTTCTGCGCTCATCACACACAAGATGAACTACCTCTTCAGCGTCTTTTCTTGGATACAACTTTTAGTCGGAGTTGTGCTCACCGGAGGTCTTCTCATGTTCATGCGTCCCCTCCTCTCCGATGCACAACCAGATAGCAAGGGACTCGACTTCATTGATAACGCCGGTCAGGTCGCATCTACCGGCGCGAAGGTTGGAGGAATTGTTGGATTATGAAATCTTTATCGTTTCACGTTCCTAATCAGGCTTTCTTAAGCGCTCATATGAGCGCTTTTTCTTTGGGCGACGAAGTCGCCCCCTGGGGGATTGGGGGCGAAGCCACCAAGTTTACTGAAGGGGTGGGTACCAAACCCCATGCTTGCAAGGCAAAAAAAACGAACAAAAAAATCCAAAAAAACCAAATCACCTCAAAACAAACACAAAAACTCTCATCAAAAAACTACAAAGGATCTCACTAATGGAAAAACAACAAAGACAATCACCCAACCAAATAAAATTCAGAACCACCGACGAAGAACTCAATCAAATCACGGCCAATGCACAAACCTTTGGTTTATCAGTAACAGCATTCGCAAAAATGAGAACACTCGACGGTGGACTAGTCACACCAAAATTCAGCAATGAAGAGGCACGAGGTATCATGCTCCAGTTACAAAAATGGGGCACAAATCTTAACCAAATAGCTCGCCAGATTAACTCAGGAATTCGTGAAGGATTTAACGATCAATTCCAATTCCTTGGTGAACAACTCCGACTCATCAGAAAGACAATCTCAGAATCAAATGGCGATCGTTAAGATTACATTTATCAAGCACGCGAAGAATGTTGTGAACTACGTCATGAAAGATCGTAGTCCAAACGATCTTGTCGACGGTGAAGGCTGTACACCGGAAACTGCTGCAGAACAGTTCGCTGAAGTGGCTAAGCTTGCGCGAGGAAAAGGTGACATCCGAGCAATCCATATTGTGCAGAGCTGGAATGAATCAGAGAGCCGTCTCCTTAAGCCTGAAGTATTTCAATCGATGGGTCGAAAACTCGTCGAAGGTAAATTTCCCGGTCATGACTTCGTAATCGCCACGCACACAGAAACCGGAAAAACTCATAACCACATCATCGTTAATCCGTGGCACCGAGAGACCGGAAAGAAAATTCCGTATAAGAAAAAACATCTCTATCAACTCCGAGATTTGAACGACAAGATTTGCAAAGAGCATGGACTCAGCGTTATCGACAACAAAGGCAAAGAAAGACAAGCCCGACTACCAGATAAGGCCAGAGCGATCGCTAAATACAATGGCACTTCATACCTTCTTGATATCATGCAAAAGGCAGATTTCGCCCGCGCCTACAGCGTGAACTACGATCAATACGTAGCAATTTTAGGTGAATTCAATATTCAAGCTGTAGTTCAAAACAAGAATGTCACCTACTTCTATCCGGGACAGAAAAAGGGAAAGCGTGGAGCGAAATTAGGAAAGCTCTACAGCAATGATGGCCTCGACGAAGCGTTCAAGACGAATAAAGAAACGTTCGCGAAACATCCCGGGCTTCGAACCCAAATTCGACAGTCAGTCGATGCGCTAAAACAAAATAAGAGCGCGGCCGATATAGGTCGTGCTCTCGAATCCTCTACAAATAGTCACTTCAAGATTGGTTATCGCGATCTCAATTCACTCCAAAAGGATTTCAAAAAATCCGAACGATACGTTCACCCTTCAGTCCGAGAGTTACAATCTTCCTTCTTCCCGTTGGAAGAGTTGAATCGAGCAAGGCGCTCATCCATTTTCGAATATTGCAAAAAAAACAAAATCGAACTCGAAAAGCATTCTGAAACTTTATGGAAGCTTAAAGGTCGGCCCTACGTTCACCTTTCAGAATTCGAATGGACCAACACGAAGAATAGAACGAAAGGCTCTCTGATCGATTTTGTGGCTGCTCATAAGGGTGTTTCCTTTGCATCCGCCGTAGCCATCATTAACAACAATTCGTCTTTAAATCTGATCGAGAAAAAACTCGGCGAAGTGAAACGACCCTTCACGTCCTTTTACATTCCGAAGCAAGAAACGATGGAGCTTTCAAAAGGAGCGCGTCGACTTGGGAATCTCCTTCGGTTTCATGGTGTTTCAGAGAAACACTCCGAAGGTCTTCTCAAAAATAACCTCGCACAAGTTGGCAATTCTGGAATCATCCGCCTGTTCGCGCCCAACAACGACAAAGGGGCAATTGAATTTGAAACAAACTCCTATGGCCGATGGGTTTCTAAAAAGCAGGGCGACCTCAGCAGTCCGTTTGCAGTGCAAAAAGGGAGTGGCCCAAAAGTTCGGCTCTTCACCGACCCATTCACCGCGCTTCGTGATAAAAGTTTTGACCCGTTTAGATCCTCCCCTACTTCACACTCTACATTCGTGATGATGGAGCCTAACAAACACGCCTTCGACTTGTTTCTCGCTGAGAATCCTCACCTAAATCACATCGAAATCATTACGGCTAAAGATCACAAGCGCTCTAGTGGTGAAATCGATTTATTTGAAACACTACGAAGATCCCATTCGAATCGAAACATTTCCTGGGGCTCTCCAACCCGAGGCCTCGATGGACCAGAGCATTCAGGTTTTGATCTGTAACCAATATTGAAAGGAAAACAATGAACACAACTCCACAAACCAAAAAACACCCCAACAAATCAAACGTCGCTGTTAGTCTTAGAACTCGCGAAGAAATTTTCCGGATCGTTAATAGCATGAATGCCGAGGAACACCGTGGACGCCTTGTTAAGGCTGATGACGTGGTTTCAGTAGCCCTCACCCGCCTAACTTCGGCTGACATGAAAAAAATTCTGGACGCTACGCTGACGAACGAAGATCGACTCGAACTGAAATATAAAAAATTCTGCGAGACCAACGGCCCGATTTCTAAAGATGAATTTTTAGGAAAGCTTTTGGGTAAATCGCTTTACGATGATGAAATTTGACTAGTTGCACTAGCGCAGCGTTTCACGTGGAACTTAAATAGGAATATTCTTCGTTTCACGGTGAAACGTTCTAAAAGCCTCTAGGCAAAGCGTTAAGTTGAAGTTGAGGCTTTTGCTCGACTTCAGCATTTTCGTCTCTTTAATCGAATTTCGAGTTTTAAATTTTACGCGCCTTTAACGACATTTTGCCTAGGCGTCCAATGCATTCAAAAATAGATAGAGTATTCATCTGAATGCCTAGGCATTTGTGCAATCCAATTTTCTTAGCGCCTAGGCACTGCCTAGTCCTTGCCTAGGCATAATTGCGACCTGATATTTAAGTGCTTCTTCATTTTGCCTAGGCATTTCAAAGCCGAGCTGCGTCTCAAACAGAGACTGATGACCGAGAGAAAATGCCTAGGCACGCGACATCTTACGCTCTCCTGAATGCTTTAATTGTGTTTTTGAATTTCTGAGTGCCTAGGCAACCTTACTAAAATGATATGTTTGGGTAGGCGTGCCTGGGCACGCCTAGGCACCATCTGCTGTCGTATCTAGACACAAATGCCTAGGCATTCTGTCTTATATAATAGAGGGTATTTGCGACTTAAATTTACTCGATTGAACTTAGTTCTTGCCTAGGCATCGCCTAGTCTTTGCCTAGGTAACGCCTAGGCATCTTTTTCGTTCACAAATGACCTAAGTTACCTTCATGGAAAAACGAAAAATTCGGGGTGTTCCGACTCAAATCGTAGCGCGCTGCGGCTAAGTTATCGAATTTATTTAATAATCCAACGAAAGTTCTTTAAGTAAAAGCAATACTCGTGAAATAATATGTTTAAGAAACAGCTCTCGAATCGGCTGTATCTTAAACGGAGGAAAACATGGATGTTCAGCAGACAACACTAACAAGCGAGTATTTCTTAAGCATTGCGGAATTGGGCGAGCTTCTCGGCATCACTGTTCAGGGCGTCCATCAATTAATAAAGAGACATAAACTCGAGTCGGAAAAAATCGGCTCACAAAAATATCTCTTACCGCAAACGGTCCGGCAGATTCTCGAAGGTCGGGGTGTAACCTATAAGCCGCAAATCATTAGCATCCAAGCCAACAAGGGTGGAGTAGGAAAGACGACCACTGCTTACCACATCGCGATTCGAGCTTCTATGTATGGAGCGAGAGTTCTGTGTGTTGATCTCGATATGCAAGGGAACATGACCCAGGCTTTTCAAGTGAAGGATCCGAATGTTCCTGTTTTCTATGACGTCTTTAAGGATGAAATCAAAATTGAAGACGCCATCATTCCCGTTTCACAACATATAAGTATCTTGGGAAGTCACTTGGCGAATAGCCGACTTGATAAGGCGCTATCGCAGGACACAAAGTTAAACCCCGCTACTGTTATTCGTAATCAGCTCGAGCCGATCATAAGCAAATATGATCTTGTAATCATCGACTGCTCACCGGCGCTTTCGCACTTGAATACTTGCGTAGCATTGGCCTCCGATATGGTCATCATTCCAGTAAATCCAGATCCGTTTGCCGTCGAAGGTCTAACTCAAACGATGGAAGAGCTAACGGAAATTAAAAAAAGGTTTGAATCTGATTTCTCGATAAAAATTGTATTCAATAAGTACGACGCCCGCGAGAAAAGCTCGTTTGACTATCTCACTTCGCTGTCGGAGCAATACAAAGGATTATTTTTTAAATCCTTTATTAGAAACAATGCCGATTTGAAGAATGCCATCATCGCTAAAAAGTCCGTTTTTGATTACAAACAAGCGCCCGCCCGAGAAGACTATGATTTATTAACGAAAGAAATTCTCGCTTTTCCAGACCTCAAACAGTCTGAGACATCAGTTGAGCCTAAGAGAGTGCCTGCTGCAGTTAACAGCGAGCGAACAAGTGCGGAAGTGAGCGCCAATGCCTAATCTCGAAGATTTCCTTTCAAAGGTAAAAAAGAAAGGGTTTCAGCGAAAAGTGCATGAACGCCCTTTCTATGAAAAGCCAGCCACTCCTGTTCCTTCGGAAAAACCTGACTTAGGCAAAACCAAAGTGAGTGAGCCAAAGCCTGCAAAGAAGATTGCAAAGCCGGCTCAGGTTGAACATGTTGAGAGTAAGAAAATACACTCCGACTCGCAGATCGAGACGAACAGAGTTGTTCCTACCGCCGTACAAAAAGATATAGGGGCGATGCCTAGGCAACACCTAGTCACTGCCGCCCCAATGCCTACACAAAGCCTAGGCATTTCTGACAATTTGCCTAGGCAAACTGTCGCTGAGTTGCCTAGGCAAGAATTGGAAAATAGCAACTCTCTGAAACCTGCGTATCTCGGCTGGCAGATTGAAATGTTCAAACTGTTTCTCCATCAAAAGAGTGATCGAAATGAAGTGAGTGTTACTTACGGTGAACTAGCCAGTCGATTTGGAAGAGATCAGTCGAATATTCGCAAACAATTGAAGAAACTGATGAAGGACGGATTGATTGAGAAAGTATTCTCCGGCTGGGTAAACGATTCCCAACGATCAATACTTCGTCTCAATATTGCACGCCTAAATGAGATTATTGCACATCATGAAGTCCATCGAATGCCTAGGCAAATTGAACTTTCGGCGCCTAGGCACTCCGTACGTAGTAGTAGTAATAATTATAATTATTCTTCTACTAATACAGAGCAAATGCCTAGGCATTCAAATGTCATCGTTGACCTGAATAGTATTGATCTCTCGAAACTCCCGGGCGTTGATCGCCAAAAGCTTCGAAAATTTTTATCGAAGTATCCTGACCAAGAAAGTCTTCAGGACTTCATTGATAGGGTAGGGGCTGCCATCGAAAGTCAAAAGGGCACCAAGAATGAAGTTACTTTTCCTGGAGCTTTTCTGGAAAAATGCTTCGAACACGGAGTTGATGTCCCAGCTGGATATAAGTCCCGTCGGGCTCTCGCGGAGGAAGAAGCATTGAAGCGTGAGACCGAAGAACTTGAAGCGCTTAAGGCTATTCGTGAGAAAAAGAAAGCGATTGAATCTCAAAAAGCGAAGCTCAACTTTGATGCATGGCTTGAGCAAGTGGCGCAAAATAAAGCGCAGGAATTCGAAGAGGAAAGGAAGAAGCTATTTCCTACTCCCAACCAGTTTGAATTTCCGGCGAGCGTTAAGTTGAAGCAACTGAGAGAAATTCAAGTTGACCGATTTTTGTTCGAGACCGGAACGCCCGAAACTTTTCGGAGCGTCCTGCTTGGTTAGAGATGGGCGCCTTATGTCGACCCGTCGAATTTTTTTTGCTCATGGTTTTAGGAGATCCGGGATTTGGAAGAATAATGATTAGGTTTTTGGAATTGAGAGGGGCGGGGTTGTGCTGACAGTGTTTCTACAAGTCGACATAACACGTTTTTGTGTGTGATGAAATCCGTTTCGGCGACTGATTTTTATAATTTCGAAAAATGCAAATTTCGCCCGTACCTGGATTTCAACGGTGACCCCTCCAAACGCCGGGAGGTCGACGGTCTTATTCAATTGCTCTGGGAGGGAGGCGTTCAACACGAAGCAAATATCATCCAGCAAATGCAGAGTTCTTTACAATTTAACATTGAATCAATTGACCCAACTGGTCATGCGAGTTCTGAACTCTTTCATAAAACTCTGGCCGCGATGACTCGCGGAACTGATGTGATTTACCAGGGAGTCTTGATGGCGAATGAGGAAGTGGGTCGCCCCGATTTGCTTGTAAAGACAGAAGGAAGCTCCAGGTTCGGAAGTTATTATTATTACCCGATGGATATAAAGGCAGTTTTCAAAGACGAGGAGATTTCATCCGAACCTGAAAAACCAAAGTTGGCTTATCACTGGCAACTTAATTTTTACGCAGAACTACTTGAGAAAATTCAAGACTTCCGACCTCCCTTTGCAAAAATTTTTAAAACTAAAGATCGAATTTCAAATTACAGGGTTGATTCTGCTCCTAGAGGTTTCGAAGAGGCTCGCGAGGCAATTCGTTCATTTTCCAAGGGCCTAACTGCGGGTTACGAACCAGAGGTTGGTGGAAAGTGTGGTCAGTGCCCTTGGTCGAGAGAATGCGAAGAGTGGGCGGTCCGGAAGCAGGATTTAACTCTGCTATTTTGGGTCGGCGGTAAGTTTAAATACGGGCTTCATGAAATGGGGATTCAAACAATAGATCAGTTGGCAAAAGCTGATCCGACGACTCTAAAAAATCTGCTTCCTGAAATGAAAAGGAGAGGTTTCTTCTGGAAAACTTTTTCTCCGACAAAGCTCGATGATGCAATTCGGAGAGCGAAGGTAATGATCGCGAAGAAACCGCAGTTTTACCTGATGCCGAAGTTTCCTGAACGGAACATAGAACTACATTACGATGTTGAAGACGATCCCACGCAAGATTTCGTTTATCTTCATGGGTTTTGGATCGTGGAGAGAGGTAAAGATCCATATTACAAAGCATTTTTCGCCGATTCGATCTCTGAAGAAGGAGCAATTACCAAAGAGTTGTTTGAATTCCTAAATACAAACCACGACGCCTCGTTATTCCACTATAGCTCTCACGAGATTTCAATACTGAAGCATTTAGCACGAAGGTACCCGGAAGTTGATAGTTCGATAATCGAACATCATTTCGGCGAAGATGGCTCTGCTATAGATCTCTATCATTGGGTGGAAGGAAATTCAGATTGGCCCTTAACTAGTTACGGACTTAAAGCGATCTGTAAGTACCTTGGTTTCAAGTGGTCCGCCGATGATGCAGGTGGCGCCAACTCAATTGTTTGGATGAACGCATTCTTACGAGGGGATGCAACGCAAAAACAAAAAATTCTTAAATATAACGAGGATGATTGTCGTGCGACGCATTTTCTTAAGAATCGATTGATCGAGATGTATCAAACTCATCACCATATAGATGGTGAATCATGAAATGTGTCGAGATTTTCTCAGGTGCAGGTGGGCTTGCTATCGGCTTAAATAAGGCCGGATTTAAACCGATAGCGTTGATTGAACAGAATTCACATGCATGTCGAACGATTAGAGAGAATCAACGTACACGAAATTCATTTTTGTCTAATTCGCCAGTTCATCAAATCGATGTAAAAAATTTTAATTTTAAGAACATTGATGAACGTGTCGATCTCCTCGCTGGTGGGCCACCCTGCCAACCTTTTTCCCGCGGCGGTCAACATCTTGGGCACCGTGATGCGAGAAATTTATTCCCCGAAATGATTCGAGCAATTCGCGACTTATCGCCAAGAGCCGTTCTGATTGAAAATGTAAAAGGTTTGGTACGCGGACCATTTTTGAACTACTTCAAGTATATTCTCCTGCAACTCCAGTATCCTGATTTTGTCCGCCGTGAATCTGAAAGTTGGATCGCTCACGCCTATCGACTTAGCAACATTTCAGCATCTCAGAATGAGGCTCCAAAGTACGCGGTTCACTTTAAGATTCTTAATGCCGCAGATTACGGAGTTCCTCAGAAACGCGAACGGGTAATGATCGTTTGCTTTCGTGCAGACGTCCGAACGGAGTGGAATTTCCCAGAAGCCACACATTCAAAGGAGGCTTTGTTATTTGATCAGTGGATCTCTGGGCACTATTGGAAGCGACATCAGATTCGAACAGCGCGGATCCTCAAACCACGTGTTGATTCCATTCGAAAGGGTTTAGACATGCGGAAGGTTGATTTAAAGCCTTGGCGAACAATCAGAGATGCCTTTGAAGGCTTGCCGAACCCTAGAGAGAATTCGCACGGCATTTCGAACCACGAATTTCGAGCAGGTGCCAGAGTTTATCATGGCCATACGGGAAGCCATATTGATGAACCAGCAAAAACGCTTAAAGCGGGAAATCATGGAGTTCCGGGAGGAGAGAACATCGTCCAGCTATCCAATGGGCGGGTCAGGTATTTTACGGTTAGGGAAAGTGCCAGAATTCAAACCTTCCCGGATGAATATAAGTTCTTCGGTTCGTGGGGCGAGTCGATGCGCCAAATAGGAAATGCGGTTCCAGTCGATCTTGCTTTCATAATGGGAAAATCGATTTCGAAGATTTTGAGTAAAGAAAAGGAAATTACAGCCGAAGTGTCGAAGATTCGACGGCAACGTGAGAGCATTGGAGAAAGTCCGACGATTTCCGCGTAATTTGAGGGGGAAGTATGCGCTACAAATTTATTGCGGATCTCGTTGAAGAGTTAGCAGGTCCTCGTAAGGGGCCTGTTGAAATTCTTCCGATCGAAGACAATCCCAAGGACGAGTATTGCACAGCGCAACTTTTTCCTCCTGATTCCGACATTGAACGATCTCCGGAAGAAGAGGAGTCCTTGGGCACAAGTGCCGGAGGGGGCGAAGAAGATGCGGAAGACGGACCAGCTAGTTTAGTGAACCAAGCGTTTATAGATGCTGGTCAAAATTTTCGGCGAATACCTTCGTCAATGGGTCTCTCATTCGTTCTCAAATCTCGCCCGAAAAAAGATGACTTCAAGGTGTGTTTAACCTGGGCTCGATATTCAAAGGTGGACGAAGATAATTGGCAGCGCATTCCAAAAATATGGATTGATAGTTATGACGAAATTCATGATCGGCAATTCTCGGATGGCTCTCTGAGATTGACCTATCGGGTATCCGACATTCAAGAAGGCGCCAAGATATCGATTTATGTATCATCGAGTTTACAATGTTCTACAAAAGGTCGGCCCCGAACGGAAGACATCATCTTTCAACCCGAAATTCGAGTCATCCTCAAAGACCCGGATTCTAAAGTCGAACTTGGTGATATGGGTTTCCATTCCGAAGATTCAGAATGGAAGATTGCAACAAAGCAATATGAAAAGCTGAAGGTTTATGCACGCGGTCACCTGTGCGGAGCCTACTGGAAAGAGATTGATCCGCAGCGTGAGGATAAGCGGTTTCAGGTTGAAAGAATTGCACCTTTTAAGTGGACCGATGGAGATTACCATAAGGAAAAGGGCGAAAGGATTGACGAGTTTTTTTCAGCAGATTTCCGAACTGATTTCTTACCGATGTATCCGGGGCCTACGTCGGCCGCAAGATCGAAATCATCTAGTTTCGATGCAGATGATATTTCTATGTCAGCCTCATTTAAAGACTTGGAAGCGAAAATCAATCCGTTGCTAGAAGAGTACGAACAATGGATTAAAGGACAAAACCCCGCCGACGAAATTGATAGAGAGATAATTTCAAGACACCATGAGGCATTAGGACGAATGAGAAGTAGTCTTAGCTTTCTTGGTAAAGATATGAGCGCGTTCTCCTCCTTCCTGTTCATGAACAAGGCCATGTCGAAACAGTATGCTTGGAGTGGAAGAAGACTTTCGTGGAAGCCGTTTCAACTCGCGTTTATTTTACTCTCGCTCGAATCGACTGTGAGAGAAGAAAAATATCGAAATGTATGCGACACTATTTGGTTTCCCACGGGCGGAGGAAAAACGGAAGCGTACCTTGGCCTCGCGGCGTTTGCTATAGCGTACCGACGCTCGAATTCAAAGGCAGATAGTCAAGGTAACAAATCAGGGGAAGGGACCTGCGTACTTAGTCGTTATACTTTGAGGCTCTTAACGATTCAGCAATTTCGTCGGGCACTGAAAGTTATAACTGCTTGCGAAGTCTTGCGATGCTCAAAGAATGCCGATGGGTCCGTAGGTTGGCTTCCCAAAGGAAGTTCGAGCTCCCGAGGATTCGTTTGGGGTCGCAGCCCATTCTCTATCGGATTATGGGTAGGTTCTCGGGTCACTCCGAACGCTCTTAGGGGAGAAGGGTTTGGCGATATACAACCAGGAGCCATTCATCTTTTAAAAAGACCGGCACAAAATGATGAGTCAGACCCTGCTCAAATTATTGAGTGCCCCTGTTGTTCCACAATTCTGTCTCTCCCATCAGGTCACATCGGCAAAGACGAGATTACCCTAAGGTTATTTGTCGGAGGAAAGCCGAGGCTCGAGACTGAGTTCAGGGCTTCCTTATCAACGTCCACGATCGAGTTCCTAAGTGGACAGTATGATCCTCATCCGAGTGGTAAAACTGGGTATTTCGAAATGAAGCTTAAGATTTCTCCAACAGTTACGCCAAGGGAACTTAACAACTGGTGGATTGAGAAAGCCGAAGGTGTTTTTTCGGTAAATCTCCATTCTCTAAATGTGACGCGTCCCGGATATGTAGGAATTGAATCCGGAAGAAGAGGCTCAACTATTGGATATGAGATTCGATGTCCAAATTCGAAGTGTGAATTGAACACTGTCGAATTCAAAGAAATGCTGCCCGCTCGGAGCGGAGAATGGGATTATGTCGAGGTTCACCCGTTGTTTTCTCCAAAAAAGGATCCGACCGTTTCGTTAGGGCTCAGGATCTCGGCAATCACAGTTGATGAGTCATTAGAAGTAAATCCGACGTCAATGGTGATCTCAACCTGCGACAAGCTTGCCCAAATGGCCTTTTCAAATAAGGCTGCTGCGATTTTCGGGCGGGTCAGATCCTTCGAGTTATCGAAAGGATTTTCGCAAGCTCAACCAAGCGGACGTCGGATCCCAGTAGAAAATTTTTCTCCGCCCTCACTGATTATTCAAGATGAGTTGCATCTTCTGGAAGGACCTTTGGGCTCAACATTCGGTCTATATGAAACTGCGATCGAAAGCCTTTGTAGTAATCCAAAATACATAGCTTCATCAGCAACAATTAGAAATTCCAAAGATCAGATTGCCTGCTTAATGGGAAAGGATAGTAGAATTTTTCCGCCAGTAAACTTAGAAGTGACGGATGGATTTTTTCTAAACGCGCATGAGATACATCCGCTTGACGAAACGTCACCCGGCCGACTGTTCCTCGGCGTAGCAGTTCCAGGTCGTGCGCCGGAAACTCCGATGCTAAGATTGTGGGGAAGGTTGCTCCAAACGGCGCAAGATCTAAGACGAAGCGCAGACATAAAGGACCTCGATCACTTCTGGACATTGATTGGCTACTTCAACGCCGTCCGTGAACTCGCGCGAGGTGAAACATTGATCCGACAGGATATTCCCCAGTTCTTAGATAAGTTGAAACGACAAAACCCGGAAAGCGAGAAAAGAAGCGTTACTGATGGGTTCAGAAATCTTTCAAGTCAAACAACATCTAGTGAGCTCCCAGGCATTCTTGCGCAAATGGAAAGAAGCTTAGTTGATGGAGACCCGCTCAATTCAGTGGCGACGACATCAATGTTTGGCACGGGAGTGGACGTATCTCGATTGTCACTAATGGTTGTCCATGGGCAGCCAAAATCGGCGTCGCAGTACATTCAAGCAGTGGGGCGAATTGGCCGAAGTCGCGCGGGCTTAGCAGTTGTATTTTTTAGAGTCTCAAAGCCGCGAGACTTAAATCATTACGAATATTTTACGGGTTATCATCGAAAGCTTCCGATCGCTGTTGAACCAATTACGGTAAAACCCCTGGCTCCTAAAGCGCTCGATCGAACACTTGGGCCCTTGCTTGCCATTTTTATTCGAAATTGGAGAAATGACAGCACACCGTTACCGGAAAATATAGACGACGATCTACAGGGGCACCTTATTCAGGACGTAAGTGAGTCTTTTGTTGAAGCTCTTTTAGCTGAATTTTCAAGGAAATGGGATGCGCAGCCGCAGGCTCGACGATGGCCATCAGAAAAAAAAGATTTGCTTAGATACGTCAAAAGTCAGCTGGAAAAATGGCAGGAATACGCTCGTCTTCAAACCAACCAGAATCAGACGTTACCTTACAAAGGAAATCATCCGGTCGTAGTGCTCGGGACCGATGACAAAGTACGGAGTGTTTTCTCGCGAGTGCCCCAGTCGTTAAGAGAAGTTGAACCAACAATATCGATATTTACGGGGAGAGATTAAATGCAGGGCTTGAGACCTTCTCAATTCATTACAACGTTTGGCCCGGGGGCGCTAATTGAGACTCCAAATGGTCCATATGTTCTTGGGTGTACGGAAGACGTGCTGAAACAGATTCATGCATGCCATATACCAATGGACGCACTTGAGATTCGAGATATTCGTCTTCAAAGAGGACTCTTAAAAAAGGACAGGATTTTCAGAATTCCGGACAATCAATCCTGGAATCAATTTTTATATCCCGCGAAGCATTTTCCAACCTGGAACCTCTGTGTGGAACATGCAAATTTCAACGTAATTCACAAAGGAAAGGATGGATGTCCAGAATGTACGAACGAAGCCAAACGCCGAGAGTCTAGAAAGAGTAAACACGCGATCCGGTTTTTAGTGGCATGCCCCAAGGGACATTTAGATGACGTGAACTGGAAATTTCTCATACATGCTCGACAAAACAACCCGTCGCAAAACATCCAATGCCCATCCGAATATTTTTTGTGGATTGGATCGGGCTCTTCGCTTTCGTCGATTAAGTTGCGATGCCCGAGATGCAATGCTGAAAAATTTCTTGGTGAGGTTTACTCATCCAAACTCCGCTGTCGTGGAAGAAGGCCTGAGCGAGACCAGGGTGATCCTGAAAATTGTGATACGGAACAGGCGATAGTTGTCCAACGCGGTTCATTTCAGTTGAGGCTACCAGAGAGCGTTACTTCCTTAGCAATTCCGGAACTGATTTGGCCAATTTATAGAATTCTAGAGCTGGATGTCGTCCAACAATGCATCGACAATTTGAAAGAGCTTAACCTCTTCAATGAAGAAAATTTTTGGAGATTATTGAATAGGAATGCCAATGAACTAAGGATCTCAAAAGAAGTAGTTAATGAACTTCAAAATAATAAATGGGCTGAAATACAAGAGGCTCTAGCGGACATCGAATCCATAGCGTCTCCTAAACAATCTAGAGCGGAGTACCTTGAACAAGAACATAAGTCTCTAATGGACGTAGCGGAGACCGGATTTCCGCCTTACCCTAGCGACAACGAGCGCAGACCCGGTGAGCCCATTGCTTTTCAAGTTGATGCCGGCTCGATTAGAAAATCGGTTTCGAGCCCGAACAAAAAACTTTTTTTTCGAGTTGTACCAATTGAACGACTAAAAGTTGTGATCGTCCAAACAGGGTATCGAAGGGTAGAATACGTTGGGCCCAAGTCAGTTTTGACAAGCAGTAGAGGCTCCCACCCAACAAATTCGGCGCAATACTGGGTCCCTGGGGTCGAACAATTCGGTGAAGGAATATTTGTCGATCTTGATCCCAGTGTTAACAATCAATCGAACTGGTATCCGCAGGGTACCTCTTCTGTTGAGTGGGATTCAAAATTCACCGAGGACCTGAAACCGACTGATTTGATTCGCTGGAACGCATTATCGGTTTGGTGGCATACATTTTCGCACCGCCTCATAAATGCGATGTCATTGCATTCGGGATATTCTTCTACCGCAATTCGAGAGAGAATTTATTTTTCAAAACTTCCGGATGGCAGTTCGAAAGGCGGGGCCTTACTATACACAACTCAACCTGGAGGAGATGGAACGATGGGCGGCCTCACGTCTCTAGTCCCAGGATTTGAATCCATTCTTGAATTGGCTCTGAATAATATAGATAGATGCAGCAATGATCCTCTTTGTGAAAATGCTGAAGTTGACCCAATTTCGCATTTAGGTGCTGCCTGCTATTCCTGCGCGATGGTTTCTGAAACATCATGCGAGCATTTTAATAGTCATTTAACCAGAAGAATTCTTTTGGAGAATCTACCATGAAAGGAAGCAGTCACGATCCAGAAGTCTTGGTGACTGGGCGACTGTGGCTTGGCGCTGACGGGGCTCCCTCAATTGGTAGTTGTTTGATTGAGCTTCTTGAAGAAGCTCAAAATGAAATTATTATTATCGCATATCGACTCACTATTGCAGTTCCGGAATTTAATACAGCTCTTGAGAAGGCCCTGGGTAGAGGATGTTTGGTTCGTATAGTCATGAATAGGACGGGACCAGCTATTGCCTCGGAGGATGCTCACTTCAACCGTCTTCTAAAGCAGTTCAAAACACTATCAATTTGGCACTTCAAAGAGCATGGCGCAGATGGAGATAATCTCGCGCTTCATGCCAAGGTTCTGCTGGTCGACAGAAAAGTCGGTGTAGTGGGATCAGCCAACTTTTCAAGAAATGGAATGATCGAGAACCATGAAATCGGCCTTAAAATTTCCGGAGCAGTGGCCCGATCGGTTGCGGTTGCATCGGATAAACTCATAGAAAATGGTCTGAAAGAGGGACTACTTTATCTTCAGAGAGTAGAATGAAAAAGGAGAAATGGCATTTAGACGTTTCCTTTCCTCAGGAACTCTTTCGAAATTCCTGGTCAGGGGAAGCTCATTCAACGCTTCTCAAACTATTCGCTCATCTTGACTCGACGTCCGATCCAGTCATGTCAATGCTCCCAGCCGGAATAAGCCCGTCGGGCGCCGCAGTTGCAGCATCGTTTTACTTTCTTCCCGGAAGTTTTGCTCCGCCAAGACCACATTGTCGAATAGCTATCTATCCCGGCCTTCACTTCGTGAAAGACTTAGTCAGTCTCACCTTTGACCCAGCTTGGATTTTAGAAGCGGCTAGGATTTGTAGAACATCCAAGAGAGGTTTTGCCGGTATGAGCAGACCTTTGCAATTGTTGCAAAGACACATGGGGGAGGCTCGCTCAATAGAGCAGGTTCATTTCCATTGGCTGTGGGCGTGCGCCAGGTCTTGGACTGTATATGATGAAAAGAAATCTAAAATAATTGCTCCTCGACAATACTATGGTCGAGAGGATGACTACGAGCCTTGTCTAATACTTATCGAGTCTGAGAAATTCGAACTTTATTCCGATTCTAAGAAGCCATTCGATTTATTCATATATTGTCCTAATTTCGATCGATCCCAAAAGTTTCAAAACGAATCGGATTTCAATTCGTTGGTTCGAAAAATAGACAATTTCAATGCTCATCGAAAGCTTATCATCGCACGTAGTCCTTATAGCTATTGGTCACGGCAATTAGAACCAAGAATGAGGGGCTTAAGCTTTGCGATGATGGCTCCCATTACAGAAATTGCGAACGAGAGCAATTCCGTGCGTTTTTTGGTTGTAGATCAATTTCTTTCGCTTTCGCTTGCTGAAAAGTTATTTTTCGAACTTAAGAAAATCGCGCGAAGCCGTCCTGATTTGTTTCACTTGATAAAGGAATTGAGATCTATCTTAAGAAGAATTCTAGCTTCAGTTGATCCGTACGCGCAGATTGATAGTCAAACCGAGTTTCACAAAATCGAATCCATTTGTTCTGCGTTGGCCCTCGACGAGGCGACTTCAAACATTTTTTTAGAGGTAAGGCAGAAATTCGATAATAGAACGAGCGAAACAAAACTGGATAAGCTGAAAGAGATTGCTAAAACTCAGTTTGAAATATGGGTAACCAAGGATTCCGACAAGATTACGGTCGAAAAATACCTCATTGAAAGCAAGAGCGAATGTACTGTTCGTCTAGCGGACCGTTGGATGACAATGGGCTCAAAAAATCCAAAAATTCCGACTGTCATCACTAGAATAGACCGTGAAAATGATCTGGATCTCATATCATATTTGAGGGGAGGGGATGTCGTATTAATGTCGACTTGGGAGGCTGTTACTCGGAAGTCTTCAATTGATTTTGCATGGGAACGCTCAGAACGCTGGCGAAATAATTCCCTCGTCACCGGAATTGAAAAGAAATCTTCGACGAAGTTCCATGACCCAGTAACAGATCTCGCGGACTTCTTCCTAAAGCTATCTCCCTCAAGCGAAGATTCCACGAAGCCCAACACCGACAACTGGTGGGATGACAAAGATATCCCGGACACATTTGAAGTATCTTTTGGGCGCGACGAGATCCTTTCAGCAAAGCAAGGAAATTTAGTTGGTTGCTTGGAGGTTTTATTTTGTGGTGGATGTGGAATGTTTTTTAAGAGTAAGGCCGATGTTCAAATTTTTTCCGGTGGTGAAGACGAAGAAGAGATTGATACTATCGACGTTGAAAAGCTGGCTCCAGGAAATACAGTCATTCTATTTAAGGATTCCGAGCGAAATTCAATTTTCGACATTATGATGGATCATTTGGAGGCGTCGAGACATTTTGCCGATGATGCAAAGGCGGTGAGAGAATGGAAGTCGAGGTTGAAGACGCAATTTAACCGACTCGATTTCTCAATCACAACGTTAGCCACTCGGTTTAAGGTTGAGAATAGCCCGGTCGACCCGGTTACAATTCGGTCCTGGATTCTGGGCTCAACGATGGCTCCTATGCACGTACAAAATCTGGAGTTGTTGGGAAGAATCCTAGAAATGGACGACATGGATTTGGGAGCGGTGTTTCAGAGTGTCCGGAAACTTAGAGGTATTTCTCGGACTTTGGGCCGAGCTCTAAACTATCTCGTGCTAAATAAGAATTTGGATGGCTTGGAGGGTAGGGTTAGAGATGGGCTAGCAGATCTCGAAATCGATATTGAAGGTCTCGCAAGTCTCATCGAAACAAGGGAAGTTTTGAAGGTAATCCCAGGAGAGAAATTTATTGATTCAAAATTTGTTGGCAAGCTCTTTAGAATTTAGACCATTTAGCCAACGTCGAATGCCCTCACATCGAAGCTTTTTTCAATCTGAGAAACTTCCGCTCCTATATTTGGGTCCGCCTCGATCATGGTTTGAATCTTATTGATTGCGTAGAGGGCCGTCGTATGATTTTTGCATCCAAATGCCTTCGAAATTTGCTGAAGTGACATTTTTGTCTTTTTCTTTAATAGAAACATTTTAATCTGCCTCTCCCATGCATTTCGTCGCGAACGAGCGGCGGACTGATTGTCGACTGACTCCGTGGTTTGCGAGGGTGCTCGATCTTTAAAGCGAAAGCCAAAGAGCGCCTCTTCAGCGATTCTCAAGTCGAGTGGTTTTTTTGCTATAGAAGAGTAGGCTATGGCTCGATACAAGCATCCCTTCAATTCGCGGATATCATTTCGGGCATTAGTTGCAATGTAGCTCGCCACCGTATCTTCCAATACGATCCCGGAAGAGGAAGCTTCTGACTTCAATATAGCAATCCGGGTTTCTATATCAGGAGATTGAAGGTAAACATCCAGACCCATCTTAAATCTGCTTCGCAATCGATCATGAAGGCCAGGGATCTCGTCAGGATTTCGGTCAGAAGTAACGACTATCTGCTTTTTGCTTTCGTACAGATGGTTAAACGTGTGAAAAAACTCTTCCTGTGTCTTTTCCTTTCCAGTCATAAATTGAATGTCATCAATTAAAAGTACATCGCACCCGCGCCTATATTTTTCACGAAATTGGTTCATTCGTTTTGAAAAAATTGCTTCAATCATCTGATTGGTAAAGTTTTCAAATGTCGTGAAATGAACGACAGTTCCCGGAAACTTTTCGGCTATTCGTGACCCAATAGCACTCATCAAATGAGTTTTTCCTAGGCCAACAGATCCATAAATGAAGAGGGGATTGTAAGTTTCTCCTGGAGAGTTAGAAACCGAAAGGCCAGCTGCGAGAGCGAATTGATTGGAATCTCCCGGTACTAATGTCTCGAACGTGAACTTAGGGTTCAATCTGCTTTGTTGAGACAGCTCGTTTCTGATTTTGGATTTCTTGATGACTGGAAGGCTCTGAACAACAGATGGAGCACGACTTACAGCAGGTACAGTCAGTTCAAGAGCAAAAGGCTCAGTTGTTATCTCTTCAAAACGCTGTCGTATCAGCTTTGAATAGTGAGCCGATGTCCATTCACGAATGAAGTTACTCGGACATCTAAATTTAAGAGTCATCTCGCTATCATCAAAAAGTTCAAGAGGCTCGACGAACGAAATGTATTGCTGACTCTGCAATTTAGTCTTCAATTCAGAGCGAATTTGTATCCAGGTCGCCGCTGTTTTTTCGGAGATATTCAATTCAGTCATTTATTCCTCACCGTTCCGAGTTATTCAGGGAAACTTTTCATTCAAGTGAGGTCAACCATTTCGTTCTCATGATGATTTCGAGGTTTAAATGGTTTATTAAGACGTGTTTTTTCTGAAATTCAGTTATAGAAAAAATTTGCGAGTGGAGAACTTTCCATTGACACCAATTTGAATGGCACAATTTGTTGAATACAAGTGGCTGATCAATTTTTAGAGTTAATTGGAGGCCAAGACTGAGTTGGCCCAATGGCACATTCCTCTTTCGTTCTTAATCCACTTTCAATGAAAACAGCGCTCCAGCCATCAATGGATTTCCCCGACAATGCGGACAGAAGTGAAGAGTACCCACATCCGAAGCGGCTGCGAATCTCCTCATCTGTTAATTGAGATCTTGCAATCAGTTCTTCTAAATCACTTTTTTCTACTCGCCACAGCTTTCCGTCACGTTTCCAAATTTTTAATTTGATTGGAGGCTCATTCGGAGTCCGTCGTTTCATAAACGCCACTGAATCAAATTTAAGATGAACCACATACCATACATATGTATGGTCTCCCAGGCGTTGCCAAGATGGAGTTAATTCCGATAAAAGGTCAGGTTGACATAAATAACATTATCGGACAATTGTCTTTACGTGCGTCATTGAAGTACCTGTATTCATTATATATATCCGATTTGCCTATTTTTCAATACCTATGATATAGTTAGGTATGACTTTAAAGCTCCGGTTCAATTCTGATCTCATCTTAAAGGAGTTCGACGAGTTTCTCGCCGGAAAAAAGAAGAGTTTTAAAGCGGTTATGACGGGATCTGGAGCGATGAACATGCTGGGCTTGTTGGATCGCCCGACTGTGGACGTGGATATTTTGAATCCAAAAATTCCGAAAGAAATTTTAGAGCTCGCCGAAGAGTTCAGATTGAAAATGGTTGCTCAAGGAAAACCGCTTGAGCCGAACTGGTTCAACGATGCAACTTCAGCGTTCCTCGAACACTTTCCAAAGGATTGGGCCAAAAGAACCCAACCTCTCTTCAAAGGAAAAGCTCTCGATCTTTCAACACTTGGCCGAAGTGATTTATTAAAAGACAAGCTTTGGGGATACTGCGACGCGCGCTCGCACGACAAAACAGCACTCCTTAACATGAAGCCGACGAAAGATGAGCTACTTCAGACCGCTGATTGGGTGAAAAAAGCCCGCCCTAAAGAGCCGCTTTGGCCAGGACTTGTCGAAGACAAGATCGAAGAATTATTCAAGGTGCTCGGCTATGGAAACTAAAGATTTTATATTGCCGTATTTCAAAACTGGAAAGTCGCTTGATGCCGACCTAGCTACTCTTGGATTTAATCTCGCCTTTGATGAATGGCCGACGGACCCAGACATAGAAAAGACTCTCATCGCCTGTTCATACGAAGCGATCTACCTAGATAACGCGAGAAATGGTGGGCTCCTCGTCGACTGGATTACAGCTCATCACTCAAAACTAAATGTTGATCGACTCATTAAGCTAGTTACACAACTTCCAGAAGAGCCACTTTTCTGGGTGAAAGCATTCTGGTGCGCAAATGCGCAGCGCTTAGAGAGGAAAGATACTCGGTTCCGGAGACTCGCAGATCTTTATCGGGGCCAAAAATTTGATTTCGTCGAAAGAAAAAAAGTGCCCACAGACTTTGGCATAACCGAAATGTATGTTCGAACCCATGGCGAGGATGAAAGATTCACTTGCACGTGCTTTCGACTTTCAAAGAACATTTTTCGCCACCGGCCAAAGGACATTCGCCCTGCCCGAGCAATCCAAAAACGTCACATAGGGTTTCGGTTTCGGACTATGTTTGGCCCTAACTATAGAGCGGACGTTTGGGCATTACTATATCGTGACTCAACGCTCACAGGATATAGACTGGCGAAAATCGCTCTTTGCTCTGAGCCTTCAGCGCTCAGTATAAAAAGAGATTATGAAGATGTTAAGCGCGACTACTCGAACAGGAAGTCAAAGGCGGCTTAAGATGGGCACTTTTACTAAGGAACCGTAATTTCTTTTCATCAATAGCTAGTCGCATCGAACCAGATTAGGCGAAAAACTCCTTGATATTGACTTTTAAAGCTTCCGCTACGCGAAAAAGAGTGTGTAGGTTTGGACTATGCCGACCGCTCTCAATGCTCTGGTAATGTCGGTAATTGAAGCCGAAATCGGCCATATCTTCCTGCGTCAGGTGTTTAGATCTTCGGATATCTCGAATATTCCCTCGAATTTTTTTCAAAAGACGATCGTATCTCGCATCAACGCCCATCCCCAATATGATCAACGGGACGAATTCTTTATAACACGTTGTATTTAACTCGTGTTTTTGTTATGGCTCGTGGGACTTATGCCTCCCTTACTGGCAGATCATCTCAAAAACATGCGCAATAAAGCAGGTCTTTCTCAAAAGGAAGTGTCACGAGCTTTAGGCTATACTTCTTGTCAGATCGTCTCCAACTGGGAGCGAGGACTTTGCCATCCTCCTCTGTCTAAAATTAGCATCCTTATTCAATTGTATAGAATGAATGGCGCCACCTTGATCAAAATGATGATTCAAGATTACGAAACTAAGCTCGAGATAAAGATCGGAAAGGGCACTTCCTTGATTCGCTCGGTATCGAGAAGACCCAGAGCGACCGTCGAAAGGTAGAGACCACCTCCTACCAGCCGCTCTAGGTAATTGTTTTATTTGTCCGCTTTTTTCAGAGTCTGAAGAATTCAACTCAAAAAAATCGGCTCTGGTTTAATGACCTGGACAATGCCTGTCGCATAGAAGTGTCGTCCGTAAACGCCACTTATCGAGCAAAAAAACTTTGTTCGTACATCGTACTCACGAGGCGGAAACCGAGATTGTCGTTGCGATTAGAGGGCCTATCGTTGTTGCGATAGGCAGAGCGCAAGTTCTGCGCATTGTTGTTCCAAGAGCCGCCACGAACAACGCGATTAGAGCCGGTTCGGTCATTACGCCAAACTTAATGAAGCCTCAAACTCCTTTCTTCGCACGTGATGCGAGTTTGAATGCTGAATATGAGCAATCATACTTCTCACAGAATCCGACAATTCGGATTCAGTTATCAGGCCCATTTCGAATTCTCTCTCCCGTCTTTTAATCTTCCGTCGAAGACGAATGAGATTTGCCCTCTGAATTCGAATTAAATTTGGAAAGATTCGAAAGCCTAAGAATGGAATCCCATCTTGAACAGGGGCGATACGAGTAACCTTTTCTTTTAAGACCAACTTCAACTTCTCGGCCAAAAAGAATCGAATTTTTTTGACCAACGCCAAAAGTTCATGCTTATCATCCGCAAAACAAATGAAGTCGTCCATATAACGCAGATAACCCTTAATTCGGCACTCCTCTTTCAGAAAATGGTCTAGCTCGCCTAAGTAAAAATTTGCAAAATGCTGACTTGTTAGATTCCCTATAGGGATGCCTTTTCCGGGTGAATTACCGGGAACCGAATGATCGATAATGATATCGATCATAGATAAGAGTTTTTCGTCTTTTAAAATGCCTCTAAGAAGAGATTTCAGCACTTCATGATCGATGCTTTGAAAATACTTACTGATGTCGCACTTAAGAAAATAGGCGTAATTATTTGCGAAAAACTGTGCGCGCTTGACAGCTGAGTGAGCCCCCTTCCCTACTCGACAGGCGTAGGTGTCCCAAATAAGCCTTCGCTCGAGTATTGGATCAATCAAGTTACAAATCGCATGGTGCACGACTCGATCCCTAAAGTCGGAACTACAGATCTGGCGAACTTTCGGTTCTCGAATTTCAAAAATTCGGTATGGGCGCGGGCGATAGGTTCCGCTTACTAATTCCTCTTGCAATCGAATCACCTCTTTTTCGAGGTGAAAGTAAAAAGAGGCTACGCTAGCTTTCGATTTCTTACCCCGAAAAGCTTTCTTGGCCGCTGCCATAATATTTTCAAATGAAACAACAGATTCCAAAAGATTCCCCACACGTTTCATGGCCGAAGGTCCTGCTGATTAATCCAGCCTCCGAGCATTCGCCCAACCTCATTTAATGAGTACATTCCATGTTTGTAAGCATCGTGCGAAAGAAACCTCGACTCGTAAGAAATCCGGAGAAGAATTCTCAATTTTTCGAGACGAAGATTCGCGCTTTTAAGGGCGGTCGACTTGCTACGTGTGAATCGAGCTTCAATCAGCTCTTCGACCACACTTAAAGCGAGGTTGTTCATTCGATCTGAAAACGTGAACCGAGCTTTTTTTGGAAATTTTTCCGTAATATGAAGCAGCCACTTTAAAAAATCAGTCCATTTAACAAAAATCGGAAGGTCGTGATACTCATTGGAACCGATAAACCCGTTTGCTTCATTTTTCATTGGCTATACAACGGCCTCGGCTACAGGGTCTGGGCTTATTTTGGAAATTTTCAATACTTCGTCTGCATACTTATCAGCCTTCGCTTTACCCACACCTTCTATTGCCGTGAGGTCCGCTAGTGATTGAGGACGCTTCTTGACTATTTCGGCAAGCTGACGGTTTGTGAAAACGACATAAGGAGGAACTCCTTCTTTCTTACAACGCTGCGATCGCCAATCCCGAAGCAAATTGAATAAAGCCATATCCGATTCTGCCAATAGTTCCTTCCAAGACTCGTCGCGTTTCTCTCCTGCTTTGGAATTCGCAGCTGTGCTCTGCACTTTGATCTCTTGGCGAAAGGGAAAATATTTGACGATTAGCGTGAGATAAGGAATTTCGTTTCGAACGAACAAATGGTCCCGAACTGATATGACTTCCTTATCCTTGATGAAGTCGCGCAACATCTCATCATCAAAGCCGCCCGACGCTGAACTAAATGTCAGTGAAAATATTTTTATTAGCATCTCAAAACCCCTCCCAAGGCTCCTTGATAAAATATTATGCAGCGGAAGCTGACAAAGCGATCTCCCTTAAGCGTCGGGGTGCGGCCTTATCAATCAGATCCACCTTCGCTTGTAAGATGATCGCCTTAATGGCATCCGTGCGATTCATTCGAATGAACCGCAATTTCTTTTCAAACTGTTCCATGACGAGCTCGCTGATTCGAAATGAAACTCGATCGTTTGCCTTACCGTCAAAAAGTCTTGAATCTATATGTTTTTTAAGTGCCCCAACTTTAATTTTATTGTGAGCGATATGAGCAATATAATAGCGCAAAACGAATGGCTCTATTTCGCGCGGACCGCCTTCGCCTGCGATTTCGGCGCAGACATTGAGAAGCACGTCTCTTAAATGCCTCGGTAGGCGGACTTCGACAGTGCATTTTCGACCAAAGATCGCCTCTTGAACTCGGGGAGCCGACTGTTGGGGAACTGAGACAATACTCTTGCAGTAATCGCAGGCTGCGGCCAAAACTCCCTCAACCACCCGCTTTGAGTTTTCGATAGGAAGTGAGACGACTCTAAAAGTCGTCGGCACAACGGATCTGCATTTTTTGCAGATTCCTTTGGATCGATCGCCTTCACAATAGAACTTCATCCACTAGCCCCTTCGCACATTATCGGAAGCGAATACATTCACAAACCACGTTTCTTGCTTCTTCTCATCGCGCTCATCAATAAGGCAATAACACTTCACATACCAGCTCACGGGCAGTCCACCTTGTTTTGGGCAGGAACGATATTCATAGGTGATGATCTCTGGCAAAGTCGCATGCGGAACGGCTCTACATTCCACACCGCGCTTCGGATTCAAAAATTCGATAACTTCAATGGCCGTCACTTGCCCGGACTTGAGAAGATCAATTTTGGTAATCTCATCCTTCAGCATTTCGTGCTGAGTTCTCCCCTTTTTTAGCGCCTCGATCACTCGCCCCCTGGGATCGACGCGATCAGCGATGTTTCCACTCCCCACAAATTTTTTGTACGACATATATCGTACAACTTCAAGTAAAGTCGTGTTTTGAAAAAACTTTTTTTGAAACGTAAAATTTCTCGCGTGCTCCGGCGCGGCTTAGCGCTCGCGCCTACGCTAAAACCAAGGGAACAAGGGTAAAAGGGTCAAGTGCTACTCAGGCATGTCCCACACGAGGCGGAAACCGAGATTGCCGGCGCGATGAGAGGGCCCAACGCTGCCGCGATAGGCAGAGCGCAAGTAAGGCGCATAGCCGTACCAACAGCCGCCACGAACAACGCGATAAGAGCCGGATTTCCATTCAACGAAAGGGTTCACTCCACTCGGAGGTGTCCCCGACCAACCGTCTTCGATCCATACCCAGACATTACCGACCGGATCAAAAATTCCTCTTCGGTTGGGAAGCATTGAAGCTACTTTATGAGTCTTTCCACTCGCGTTGCCATGATACCAAGCGCGTTCTTTAAGTTCATCCTCTCCACCAGTGCCGAAGAAATAAGGGGTGTCGGATCCTGCGCGAATCATCACTTCCCATTCTGCGTCTGTAAGTAGACGCGGAACACCCCGTCCGCCGGCTTTCTTCGTCGCCTTGGCAAGAAGATCAATGGTCCTTTTAGTTTGATCAAAATCCACTTGCTCCACAGGTCTGTTGGGATCGATCTCAAGAAGGTCTCCCGATTTCCCACGAACTTTAATCGTCGCATCCTCTCCATCGCCGTGAAATCTTGATGGAGCATCGCCATTTAAGAGAAACCATTGAAGTTGAGTAAAGATCGTTGCGTCAGGATGAAAATTCTTCGTCAGCGTGATGGTTCGTAGTTTTTCATCATCTCCGTATCGACCAGCTTCAGCGGGGTGAATAACACCATTTTCGTCAGGTGTCTGCCCATCTGGACTTCCAAGTCTAACTTTAATGCCTTCTTTTGGAATTTGCATATCGACTCGCAAAAACTGCTCCATCTTTGCCGACTCAAGCTGACTCGGTTCAAGCTTTTTATCTTCAGCTAGTTTTCCGTAGACGCGAATCGTCGAACGTCTTTGAAGTTGTTCCTCAACAATCGCTCTCTGTGTTTTTGAGATACTCTCATCAAGCTCGCGAAATTCCTTTGCCCAGGGTGACGTCTGGGCAAGCAGCAGTTCGGTCTTGAGTGTCGGGTCCACTCGCTCATCGCTCATCCAGTTTCGCGAAGCTTTTTGAAATTGATCCATATCTCGATCGGGAATACGTGAGAGAATCTCTCGATATATTTTGATAATGGGAAATTCTTCAAGTCGAGAATCCTCGCTAAAGATGAGACGGTTTGCGAAATCACGAGCTGCAGCCGATGAACTCTTCATCGCGCTTGAAAGGGCGCGATTGAGAAGTGTTGGAGCGGCTAGATTCTCGACGAAATGGGATTGAATTTCGGTCACAAACCAATCTGAAACGCTCGTGCCCTGAAGAGCTTCCAAAAGTGAAACCACTTTGTCGATATCGGTCGATCGAAGACCCGCGCGAATGCGTCTTAAAAGAACTGGCGCCTGATCATCGTTCACATCCTTCGCCTCGAGAACTTTCTGATAAGCCACCATTCCTTTAGAATCAAATTCGGCCAGTAACATATCTCGGACTTTCTTCGAACCGCGTACGAATGTGATGACTTCGGGCAGCAACGCTCGCTTTTCAAGAAGCTTCGCTCGATAACGAGGTGTATCCAAGGCATTTTGAACGATCGTCGCTCTCTCAGAAGGCGAAAAGGACGCAAGTCGCGACGTAAATCCATCAAGTCCTTCACTGATTAAATAATAGAGAATGACTTGCTTCCTTAGCTTAAAGTCTTCGCGGGAATCCTTCAGCCAACCCGAAAGAACGCTATCGAACTCAGGATCTGTTTTCAGTCCGGCCTTCTTGATGGCGTCCATCGATGGGATATAGCGAGCTTTCTGCTCAACCGATCCGTTTTTAAGTGCATAACTCGCTTTAACCAGCTCATCGATATCAACAGGCTCACTTGTTTTCCATGAATTGATCTTAGGCTCGAGCGAAAAACTTAAGCCTTCAGTTCCCGTCATGGGTACAACAGCCCTCATCGGCAATCCTAAATTTGATCGATCATAAGTATGCTTGTCATAGCCATAGTTTTGGGAATGTTTATGCGCCTTAAAGTTTGAAATGATTTCTGTACCTTTCGGAATTCGTCTCACGGCATCGAATATTTGAGTAGAATTTGAGATCCCTCCCGATCCAGAAATTCTTTCCCCCAAATCTTCAGGAATTCCCAAAAGATATCCATCGGCTTCAAGTGAAACTCGCACGCCCTCGAGAAACTGCGGCAAATCGCCCGTTGCAACATTTTGTATCTTGTTTGCAAACGCAACTTTCACGGTCTTGCCGTTCACCGTAGCCTCTCCAAGCGTTAAAGAAATTTGACCGGTCGAATGCCCGTCTGCATCAGTCCAGGTATAAAAAAGATAGTTAGGATTAAGCGCCGTTGTAAGCCAGGAGCTCGACGAACAATCGAGGCCAAGACACGAACGAAATGGAGATTCAATCAAAGTGAGCGGTCTCACCCACCGAGTTTGACCCGTTCCCTGTTTTGCGACGGCGCCATCAAGAACTTTTCGCTCGATATCACTCAACCGATTGTCGAAACTTGCCATACTATCAAGTCCCGTCGGCGTTCGAACACCTAGACTTGTTAAGGCTTCTTGGAAGTGACCTTCAAAACCAAGTTCATGTGCAAGATTATCTCGTTCTGTGAGCGCCCGACGAAATGCAGTAAGCCGCTCTAAGCCGTCACCTTCTTTGAGAGTCTTGGCTGTTGCCTTGTCTTGGAACCCAACACTATGAATGACATCGATCATCGCCTGCGAAATATCTTTTGAATCCTGACCTAAAGCGACTTGCCTCTCGCGAATTGCCTTCAGGGCCTGATAAAGTTTTTTTGCTTTTTCGGTCGGTGACAATTTTCCCTCGGCAAGTTCCTTTCGAAGGGCTGATGGAATCATTGGATCTAAAACAGCGATGAATCTCTTCTTCGCTTCTTCTTGAAGTTTTTTTCGTTCGTCTTTCGGAAGATCTTTTGCAATCTCAGGCTCCTCGTATCGAAGAAGTTTTTTCCAAAATCCTAAGTTGGCATCGATCTGATACAAATTTGACACAACCTGTCCGCTCGCTTCTCGCTGTTTCTTAATTAAGGCTTCGAGCTCGGGAGTTACTGGATAAGACTTCTCAAGGGCCTCAACTCGGACGGAATGCCTTGGTTCCTTCTCAAGATCCGGATGTTGTTCTAAAAACTTCGTGACTCGAGAAACGGTGTCGCTCGTTACATAATGGGTATTCTGTCCAAAACGCATTTTCAGATAAATGTCGAAAGCGCTTCGCTGAGACTTTTTGCTAATGTCAGGAACAAACCCGCGGCTGAACGCCATGAGAAGATCGTCGAGCGTTCGAATTTCAAATGAGCCATCGATCGGCTTTGAAGAAGCGGGCTGTACTGCTGACGCCGACGCCGGGAGTCCTGACGAACTTTTGCCGGTTACCGCAGAAAGCAGATCCACGCATCTGGTTAAACCTTTGGCAAAAATCCCTTTTCGTGGCGGGGCTGGATCATCAGGTTGCGCTATTGCTGGAGAACTAAATAAAATGAAAAGTGAAACGTTTAGAAGGACGAGCTGCGAACGACAGCTGAAACCTTTCTTATCACGAAATAATACCGTCCTACTCATGACCCACCGACCTCAATAATTCTCGCCCAGAAGTTCTTCCCAAAAATTCCAAGACTTTCGGGCACACGATGCCGTTCATCGCTAAAGGAGGCGAACCATACTGGAGCAATCCATCAACTCGAGCTTGTAATTGCTCCACCGTAAGATGGCCATCGGTGTAGGATTTTGCAAGCGCTCTGGCTTCCGAAACATAATTCGTAAAATTTCGAACTTCCCACGGAGGTAAAAGGTTTACTTCTGGCTGCGGCGTGGTTTTTGCCGTGAATATCGGAGTGGCGGATTTCAATTTTCTTTCTGGATACCAAAATGCTGTTTCAGAAAAACGATCACTTACGTGATAAGTCTCGAAATCGATGAGATCTCCATTTCTCGTCCCCTGTACGTCAGTAAGCCAGCGGGGTGTTTCTTCCGATTTATGTTCAGTTGAATAACCATAAGCTCTCAAGATTCGCTCGACGAGCTCGGCATCCTCCTTCGTAAGAAATGAATTTTTAGACCTAAGATCAGGTCGATACGTTGACGCCGTGGGATGGCGATCATGACCCTGTCTTATGATAGCTCCGGCCGGAAACGCTAATCCGCGATCTTGAACGTCAAAACCCCAAGACAGCGCAGCGTACGAGCTAACAGTTCGAAGATTGCTTCCCGAGTGCGTAAGCACTTCTTGAATTTTTCTTTCGACGACGTATTCACGAATTGCTTCGCCCAATCCAAAGAGCCCATTGCGATGATTAAAGATTTCATCATGAATCTGTGGATTAAGAGAGCCACTTCCCTTCACATCGAGCATCCCACCGGGCATTTGAAAAACAAGGCCTCGGCCATAATAAAACGGGCGAAGAGCTTCTCGTCTCGTCAGTGGGTCAACTTTAATTTGAGAATTCGTTTGAACTTGATTGGCCTGAGGAAGACTAATGAATCCGGCTTGCTTAAGAACAAATTCTCGCAAATCTAAATCACTTTTGCCCTTTAAGTCTGTAAAGTCCGTTTCAAGAAGTGCTCGATCCATCAATACAATTTGAGCAGTCGAAACGCGAATAACTTCTTCAGGTCGGGGACGATCAAGACCAGCAGGATTGCGAAGGGGATCTGGAAGAGATGCAAATGCAGCGCCAGCGCAAAGGCAAAGTGGCAGTATGCTCAAAAACGCGACGATCGCCGGCTGACTCCGTCCTTTGATCAAAATCGATTCTTGCCTTCCACAAAACAAAGCGCGTCCTCATTTTCCTCTCCCTATTAGTGAAATATGCAAGCCTAGTGCCGGCGAGACAGCGCCTTAAGGTCTTGAAATCCGCTATTTTTCTCCATTTTTATGCCTCAGAGTGGTTGAAATACTGCGACATAAATGTCCCACTAGAATTGGTCATTGCGGCCGCTTTAGGCTGCCCATTTATCAAAAATCTGTCATTTTGCGAATTCATATTTTTCTCCTCTTCAATGTGAAGGAGAAAAATATGAATTCGCAAAGTCCCCAAAATAGTTTCCTGAAGATCACTTTCAAATTGAAATATGCTCGGGTAAGTCACCTTAAAATCATCTTCGTAGAGCTGTTCATTTTGACAATCGAAGTGATTACTCTCCTCAAACTCGCCCTTGCGCATTTTCGAGGCCCATGAGCGGTCTCGTTTAAATGGTTGGAAAGCTTTTATCGACCACTCCTTTTATGAATGGCCAGTCCGACGCAGATATCGTCGGATCACCTGTCGCGAGAAAAATTTCTCTGAATCCTCGGCTGTATAAGGATTTCGCCACGTCTAGCCCCGACTTCACCCCTTTTAAAGTTTTATGGATGTAAATTGGGACCCTTCGAGCAATGAGTTCATCCGGGACGGCATTTTCATCGGTAACTATGAGTAATTTTTTGCCGGTCTCTTGCGCCCGCAAATTCCAAAAATCGTTTACGAAGTCTTCATCGTTAAAGAATACAATTTCGGGAGATTCACGCTCGCCGATCGACATTTCGCATGTTGAAGTAGTTTCAGGCGCAAGACTGAATTTCGGAAGCATTTTTGCGCCAGATTGTTCGACGCGTTTTTGAAGGGCTAGATTTTCAAAACTACCGGTGACGAGAACTGCGTGTTTTTGGAGTTTGTAGTGTTCGATCAAATCGAGCCCAGTCATTTCGTTCGGTCCTAAGTCGTAATCGAAGATGTAGGTCCACGCTTCAGTTGGAAAGCGCTCCAAACTAAAGTCTTTGGGTCGGGTTACAAACGTGAACGCTACCCTCGGAAACGATTTTCGATAAACTTCATGCACGCACTCGTCGTCCTCGACGACGACAACTTTTTGCTGATCGTGAAATTTTAGCGGGCTCGAAAGCCACTTTGGTGTTGGGAGAAGCGGAATTCCAAAAATCACTTTTGTGCCTACACCCTCCTCTGATTCTAAAATTAATATTCCTCCAATCTTTTGCATGACTTTATTCGCGTTGCTTAAACCCATTCCGTGCCCATTAGCCTTGTTCGTGACAGCTGGGATTTGTTGACGGATCTTTTGCAGCAATTCTGGGCTCATGCCACATCCGTTGTCCTCGATAACAATTCGCGCTAATGAGCTTGTGTCTTTTATTCGATCCATGCTGATCGTGATCCTACCCTCAGTTCTCCCTTCAAGTGCTTCAATCGAATTATTTACGACATTAGATAGGACTCTCTGAAGTTCACAGGCCCCAATTCCAACTGCAAAGAGATGAACATCCTCTGGCAACTTCAACTCAAGCTTAATCCCCTTGTTCGATCGTAAGAGAAATTCCTTCTCCTTAAATATCGACAGGACGGGACGAGATAGAAACGTAAAATAATTTTCATTTCTCTTCTGATAGTGGTCTTCGAGCAGCTGGTACGTCATGTCTTCAATTCGCCGCGCGGATCCGCGGAGTAAGCGAAGTTGCTCCTTCTCTATTCCGACAGGCGGATTTTCCGCAAAGGCGGAGATAACCTTTAGTGGGCTTTGAATGTCATGAAATACCTGTGACGAGATTTCGCCTAACTCGGCTTTGTGTTTGGCTTCCATCAGCTCCGCGGAACGACTCGAAAGTCGAGAGGTCAAAGTGTACATTTCGCGACAAGGCAGGCGGGTTAAAATGTTTTCGAAATCGTCTTTATCGGAAGCGATCTCCAGCTCGGAAAGCGTTCTATCGACGGGGAGAGCAATTCGCCTTCGAAAATTGAGCATAAGAATGCACGCGACAGCCAAGATAAAGATAAGCGAAGCTGCTACTGCATGCATCAAGTGCCGATACGGCGGCCAGTCTTCGATGGAGGCTGGCATGATAATTTCAATCCGTCCTAACCGATTATCCGCAGTCTTTAGAGGGAAAATGAATGAAAGCGCTTTCGACCCTTCACAGATTTCACCCCATTCATAAGTAAGACGGTTGCCGATACAGTTCCAACTTGGATCCTGCCCTATGGGAATTATCTTTTTTGAAGAAGCTTCCGGCAAGAACGTGGTTTCATTAACCGCTTCCGTGGCAGCGACGAGGTTGTCCTGAATTAAGTTTTGCACGATTGACTGAGTCTTGCCCGAAACTTGATCCCGCACTCGTTCTTGAATCTTCGAAACAAAATAGGGACGCATTTGGTAGCGGACAGTTGCGACAAGAGCACCAAAAAGAAGAACTGTGAGGCCAACGAGTAAAGAAGAATCACGGAAGTGATAACTAACGATCGAAGGCAGCCTATTTCGAACCGAAACGTCCATTCCCTAACCTTTCGTGCCGTCTTTCTTCGGTTTTGGCTGGACTGTTTCGAGGTCTTTTTCAGAATATGTCTTTACTTCAAGCTTTCTCATTGAAAGTTGCGGAGTGACGAGTTGAGTTTTTTCGACTGTTTCGTTACTGAAGTGCTTTTGAATGGCTTGAATGGACCGAATACCCATCTGACTGGGAAACTGCTCGACACTTGCCGTCAATTTTCCGCTTAAAATCTTTTTCTGAGCTTCTAAAATTGCATCGTATCCGACCATTATCTCAGGAGCGCGAACTTTTCTTTCCTCGAACGCCTTTAAAACTCCCAAAATCATAGTGTCGCTACCTGCAAAAACGGCATCGCAGCGAGAAATGGCATCAAAATTCTCGAGAGCAACTTTCTTGGCTTGCTCAAAGCTCGATAAACCAAGATAGGTCTTAACCACCACCGAAGGAATCTTAGCTTTCAGGGTCGTTAGAAATCCTTCGTTTCGATCTTGGTGGCCTTTCGCCCTTGGATTGCCCGAGAAATGAGCGACACAAGGTTTTGCGATTTGATTGTCGAGTAATTCACCTGCAACAAATAAGGCGGCAAGTTTTCCACCTGTGAAGTTATCTGAACTGATGGTTGCAAGAATACTCTCGGAGCCTTCTGCCAAAGGAGAATCAATTATAACGACGGGCTTGCCCTTTTCTTTGATTTTGCGAAGCGACTTCGCGAACACATCTGAGCGTATGGGGTCCAATATAAATGCGTCGTAGTTATCAGCCTCTTTCTCTAGGAAATTATCTTCGAATTGCCAGTCATCTTCGTTAGATCCAAAAACTGTAGTGACTTGATAGTTGTTTTTAGCAGCCTCTTCTTTAGCTCCAATTACTATCCCGTCGTAAAAAGCGTTTCCTGAAGCTTTTAAGATTAAGGCTACCTTTTTGGGCACCGAGGTTTCCGCTCCCACGAATCCAGGTGCAGCTGCTAACAAGCCCATCAGGGCTAAGTCCGACGTTTTCATATTTTTGGTCTCCTTAAATTTGTTGCGGAATTCCGATGTTACGAATCGCATTCTTTGAATTGCGTTCGACTGAATCTTCCTTGCTAAATCGTGATTACCTTTTGGGTTCTCGAGAGAGGCAAAACTTGTCTCAAACGCGCCTTGAAGATCCGCTAGTTGATGTAAGAATTCGGAGATGGCTTCTAGCTTCATCGAAACTCTCCTTTAGACTTCACTTTGGACGAAAAGGAGGACCGCAAACCAATCGTTTGCTTATGTCTCGAAACGGTGGTTTTTCCGACTTTCAAAACTCTCGCAACTTCATTAACGCCTTTATAGCGAGCGAAAGCTGATTGGAATATCTTCTCGCTCAAGTCATCCATAAAAGCTTTATAGCTAACGAAATCTGGCGACTGAAAATCTAGATTATGGCCCACAAATTCAGAAAGAGATTGGGGTGTTTGAGTTGTCCCTGGTGAAAATCTTTTGATCGCAAGGCCTGGAATTTCTCTCCATCGACTCAAAACGGGAACTCCATTTTTATCTCGAGGAGCAAATAGTAAGAGCCTCGACAACTGTTGTTCCAAACCTCGCACATTTCCTTTAAACGGAACGTCCTGGAGATAGCGGATGAAGTCTGTAGGCAAATCCTCATAGGTGACGAAAACACTATTGTCTGAACATGCCTTTGGAAGAAGCGCCTGAATCAATGAAGGAATGTCCTCTCGGCGCTCCTTCAGTGTGGGAAGCTGAACTACTAGAGTTGAAATTCGCATGTACAGATCTTCGCGAAATTGACCGTTCTCGACCATTTGCTCCAATGGTCGATTAGTTGCGCAAATCAAATGAAAATTGGAAGTTCGTTCTGTAGGGCTACCTATTCGTCTGAATTTCTTTTCGTCTAAGACTTTAAGGAGTTTCGCCTGAAGTTCAAGCGGAGCCTCACCAATCTCGTCAAGAAACAAGGTTCCTCCATCGGCAAGTTCTAAATAACCTTGCTTCATCTGGTCTGCACCCGTGTATGAACCTTTCTCGTGGCCGAAGAGTTCATTCTCGATTCGCTCCTTACCTAACTCAGCTATGTTAACTGCAAAAAATGGGCGGTCTTTTTGCTTTAAAAACTGCTTTCGATATTCGTGGAGTAATCGCGCAGAGTGACTCTTTCCGGTACCGGTTTCACCAACGATCAAAATCGGGCGACTTGATTCAGCCATTGCTCGGAGAGTGGAGCGCACTTGTTTCATTACATAAGACTCGCCGGCAAGATCGATTGATTCGGTCCTTGCATTTTTTGACTGACAGATTCTCAGATCTTCGAGCCGGGCGACGTGAGCCGCTTTTCGAATCTGAGCGCGAATTACGTCATCTTGCATATCCTTTGTGACGTAGCCAAAGGCCCCTAGTCTCATAGCTTCAGCACAGTCCTGAAGATCGTGGCTTCCAGTGATCATTAAAATCTGAAGGGACGAGTTGATTTGCAAGAATTGTGGAATCGATTGAATGCCGTTTTGTTTTGTACCATCAGGTAAAATCCCCAAGTCTACATCGAGCAACAGAACATGAACCTTACGTGTTGCGAGCGTCTGAAGCGCATCCGAAACGGAGTTAACTGTTAAAAAGAGAACGGGGCTACCCTCTTCCAAAGGCACGTCAAAAAGAAGCCTGAGTCGAGATTGGGAAAAACTTTCATCATCCAAACTCAAGATCACTAGGTCGTCATGGCGATCCGGAATTGCATCTATTGTTGTTTTGTCCAGGTTCATCGCGGGGGCTTTATAGGACGGAAGAGGTATTTCCACAAGCCCCCCTCGGTAACCCATCAAAACTACCGTGTTCCGAAAACGGAACGATTGCTGTTCCGTTTCCGGGAATCGGAACAGTTTTCAAATGCGCTTTTCGAACTAGAGATTTTCGGAATTCTTCAAGCTGCACGCGATGTTAATCAGTCTCCAAAAATTTATTTCGAACTTGGCACGTTTCTTGATGAAGGGGGTCAGAACCGCGGAAGAAATTCCGCCAAAAACGAAGGAGTTTGAGATGAATCCTAATGGACCTGTAGCAATATCGATCGGAAGACTGAAAGCTCCTGCAACGGTTTTCAATCGCTGCCTTGAGTGCAACAGCCACAATATTCAGAAGCGAGACGGTCATGTGTTCTGCACATACTGCCGATGGGACAGCGTAAGGGCCTATGAAGAGCTCGCTGTCGACATCTTCGGCTTCGAATTTCACCAATTAGATTTTGCAAACCAATTTAACAAACTTTCACCAGCTTAAAAGGAGAACAACTATGAACTGCCAAGTCATTACACATCCAACAGTAACAAACGCCCCATCTGAATCGATGGGAAAGAGAATCGTTAGCCTCATTCGCAGTGGCGCCCGTGCCTGGCTCAAATACTGGACCGAGGGTTCGATTCGATCGGCTCATATCGAATCTCAAGTACGCAACGCTCGCGAAGAGATTTTCCTGAAATATGGCCATCTGATGATGAAGTAAGGAGCAAAACATGAATTCAATAAGCTTAAACGAATTAAAGCAAACAGTTGCAGATTGGATGGAAAGTTCCGTTGCAGAGCGGATGAGTATTCCTTCCTGTGTTCCGCTCTCATACGAAGCTGAACGGCGTTTTCCGCATCCGTCAGAAGATATTTCAGACGTGGAGTATTTCTAAGATGCATCAAAAGAAAGAAGACTTTCCTCTGCCGCTCGCACTTCTCCTTTTAGGAGCCGTCATCGGTTTCATCGTGTTGGGGGAACGTCTTCTTTCCGGAGAGTTGAGGTGGGAAGTAATAGAACACTTCCCTACCCAAAACTCTACTCTGCTTATCACGAGCGGGGTCCTTCTGATTTTCAATGTTTCAACCATTATAGGAGGTATTCAGCGTTGGATTGGATTTCGAAAGCAAGGCAGTCGACTGAAGTCATTACGAGGGGAACGTGCTCTTTTCACCAAAGCTCTTCTCTTTCGATTTTTGATAAGCCTTGCCGCTGGATCGCTGACTTATCTCGTCCTGACAGTTTTAAAAATTGGCGAGGTGCAATGGCTATGAACCTCTACGATTTCAGCGTTTCGCCAACGTTAACGTGTCTGATCCGCACAAATTTCTCTCTTTCGGTGTTTTTGGCGATTCAGATTGTTTCGCGTTTACCTGTTTGGAGCCTCATAAGAAAGTCGCGCGCGAGATCTCTTCCGACTTTTCCAGAAGAGAAAAATTCAGTCGTTATCGGTTCTGCAAATGAAGGGACTGACCTTCCCATCGAGTGGGTGAAACTCAATCAACGAGCGCTCAATGGAAATATTCTTATCACCGGGAGTATTGGAAGCGGGAAGACGCAAGGAACGATCCTTCCCTACTTCGCGCAGGTTTTAAAGAATTTCTCACCACCACCCGCCACCCTGGCGATCGATCCGAAAGGCACCTTTGTCGCTGAAGCACTAAAAATTTGTCAGCAACAGGGCCTTTCGGATTCCTGCCTTTGGATGTCATTAAACGGGGAAGTCACTTTCAATCCGATTTATGTCCCTAACGCTCTAAAAAATTCCAAGTTTCTAGACATCGCTCAGATGCTTCGAGCAGCAGCGGCAAACTATATGGGCAATACGAGCGAAGCGGCATTTTGGAATATGTCTTCGTTCAACCTGATTAAGAATGCTCTGGTTTTTTGCGCGGCCAAACAAGATTACTACACTCTCAACGATCTTTACTCAGCAATGGTTCAGGCACGCGATAACGATGTGCTTGAGGATCTGGAGAAGGCACACCAATCTGACAAATTTGACGAAGAAGAGAAATTCAATATTCGAAAAGCAATCGAATATTTCCAATTTGAGTTTCGCGAGCTGGATGAACGGACTCGCTCGGGGATTCTCGCGACGGCGACCAGCTTTCTAAACCAGTTTCAGGAATATCGCGCTGCAAAGGTCTTCTGTCCCCCTAAAGAAAAACAAACCCTCTCTTCGATAGATAGCCTCATCGATCAGGGCAAAATTCTCCTTTTTGCCGTCGACTCTCCAGGGCTTGCCCGGTCGATGGGGACCATTATGAAACTTCATTTCGAGCAATCTGTTCTCAATCGTCTTACGGATTCGAAGAGATCAAAGGCCGCGGTCGCTCTCCTTCTCATGGATGAGTATCAAGATATTGTTTCAACAGGCGGCGGATCGGCGCTCGGCGACGACAGATTTCTTGCGAAAGGACGCGAGGCAAATGCAATTACTATTGCCGCCTCTCAAAGTTTGACCTCTCTTGAAAACTCAATTGGAAAAAAGGAAGCTGCTTATGAACTTTTTCAGAACTTTCGTACACGTATTGCTTTGCATTCCACAGACCTCCACACGATCCGCTCGTTCCAAGAATGTGCGGGGCAAGAAGAAAAAGAGCGGGTCTCGACAAGTCTCTCCGAGCTCTCGCAAGATGCGCGGGTAAACATCATTCATGGTGACTTCGAGTCCGCGAACGCCAATTTGTCGGAATCGATCAATATTTCCCAAAATAAAGAATACGTTGTGACTGCGAAGGATTTTTCTCGGCTTCAAACATTCGAAGCATTCTCGCAAATCTACGACGGCGTAAAAACTGAATTTAAAAAGCTCTTTCTCAAGCCTTACTTCCTCAAGAAAAAAGAAATTCTTCATGAAGAAGTCCTGAAGCCATTGTTGAGCGTGGCCGCGATGGCATTTATTGCCCTCTCCATTCCATCGGCAAGTTTTGGCTTTCCAAACGTATGCACGGCTCTTAACGCCGCTCATTCTGATTCGTGTATGGATCTTCAGGTGTCGAGTTGCATGTGCGGGTGGCCCGTGCCCCGTCCCTGCGCTCGATTCACGTACTACCTGCCGCAAACGTTTATCGAAGTCGTAGAAGATGCAAAGCAAACCTATTTTTCTGATCTCCCAGGGGCTGCGACCCAACTGTTGGAGATGGATTCATTTCTCCCTTACGGAGTGGCATCTGATGACGACACGCAAGCTTACCACGCGCACGCAATCACGGTTCCTCTTCTTTCCGTCGTTCAAAACATTCTTCCCTGTCGAGGAAGATGGTCGGATAAATTTTGTTTCGATGCGATGAGCGAACATTTTGGAGATCTTTGGCGCACTGGATCGGGTGATTCTCTACAGCCGAAATTTCTAGCTTGGAGCTTATCGCCCCAAGCATGCTTACTGACCGGAGCTGCTACCTCAATGAAAGGTGGCAGCGACGGACCTGAATCTTGGGGCGGACCTATGTGTTCTGCACCCGTTACAAAGATCAGAAAGTTTCCTCCTTCGAATCACTCTGCATGCAACGGCTGGGGTCTCTTCTATCCGCGGTCAGGAGTAGTTACCGGACCGAGTGATTCGATTGGCGCGCTCATGATTGCCTCACGCATCAAGAGTTTGTCGGCTGAAGTGCTTCACTCCACTCGAAGTTCGATGAGTGAAATCTGGCAAATGCTCTCTCCTCAAAGCTCGTCCTGCTTCAACGAAGGACAAAACATTGCGCCTCTCGAACTCACGAAAAACGTCACTCAAATTGGGCGACTCAAAGGAAAACTCAAAGGATACCTGTTCGTCGTTTGGCAAAAATACTCTTGCTGCCACGACTACGCTGAAGTTCCTGCAGCTTACGCTTCCCTGCAAATTCTTAAACAGACTTGCCAAGCCTTAGGAGGAGACCTATGAGATTCGGCGAACATTTAGTCCGACGAAATATTGTCAAAGAGAGCGCACTTCACGAAGCGCTCGGCATTCAGCGTTACAAGAAAGAAAAGATCGGTCGCATTCTGCGAGATCTTGGCCACATTGACCAAACTCACTTGAATCGAGAGCTGCGAATTCACTTGAAACCCGCACTTCATTCGGATCTCCAAGCCCTTCAGCTGCCTAAGGATGGGATCAGTGATCGAACAAAACAAGCGTGGTGCGACGAACGAAATGTCCTTATTCAACTTGATGGCGACAAAATGGTGGTCCTCAGTAAGGACTTTCGAGACGAAGTTTTAGAGGACATCGAAAAAAGGTTCCGAAAAGTCGGAGAAATTTTGTGCGTCAAAGAGGATGTCTTTGACTACCTCAAAGATCGCACGCAGCCTGCCGCCTCTCCGCGACTCACTATTGAGCAAAAAGAAAACGACGATCAGAGGGTCGCGAAGGCGGAGGCCTACACTTCTTTATTCCGCGACGCGCTTCTTCAGGCTCAAAAGCAGGATGCGAGCGATATCCACTTCGAGCCTACTCGAGAAGGAATCGACATTCGTTTTCGAATCTATGGCGACATGACGAAACCATGGAAGCAACTTTCGATCGAGCATCGACAAAGTTTCATGAATGAAGTGAAGCGACTCTCGAATCTTTCTATAGCGATTAGTGGAAAACCCCAAGACGGACGGATTTCGTTCAAGTCGTGGAATCTAGATATTCGAGCGAATCTTCTTCCGACACTTTATGGCGAAAAAATAGTCCTTCGTCTTTTGGATTTGAAACGCGAGTTCGATCTAGCAGCTCTCGGACTCGAAGAAGATGTTCTTGAAGATTTAAAAAGCACGCTTCAATTCAAAAACGGTGTTGTTTTGATTTCCGGTCCCACAGGGAGCGGAAAGACAACCACACTTTACACCCTATTGAGTGCGATCGATCGCAAAATGAAGAACATCGTTACTCTCGAAGACCCTGTTGAATACGGCCTAGACGGCATCAATCAGGTAAAAATTGATCGGAAGCTTTCATTTCACGACGCTCTTCGATCCGTTCTTCGCCAAGATCCGGACGTAATCCTCGTAGGAGAAGTTCGCGATCAAGAGACGGCCGACCTTTGTTTCAAAGCGGCTGCTACGGGTCACTTAGTTCTTTCTACCATTCACGCGAATGGAGCCGCAGAAGTCATCACCCGGCTTCTCAACCTTGGCGTTGAGCCTTATATGATCGAGTCGAATTTACGATTTTCGGCTGCTCAGCGATTGGTCAAATCCATTTGCCCAACTTGTGCCAAAAGTCTTTCTACAGAATCAGAAAAGGATCCAGAGTTTATGAAGCTCGTCGCATCTCTTGGATCTGCCGATGGATTCAAATTAAAAGGATCTGGCTGCGCTACTTGTCGCGAAGGCGTGAAAGGCCGAGTGGCGTTACTCGAATACATGCGACGGGATGAAATAAAAGAGTTCGTTTCGTCTGAGCTCAAATCTCCACCAAAACTTGTTCAATCACTCAAAGATGCTGCCCTTCGAAAATCGAAGGCCGGTGCAATCGATGTAAAGGAGGTCTTTCATGTGGCGTAATTTTGTAGAGTCGCTACCAATCGTAGGATTTTTCCTGGGTTGGCTCGGACTCGTCATCGTGTTTCTCAATAAAGTTGTACTGGTGATGCCGCATGGCTAAGAGAGATTCCACTTTCACTCTCGGCCTGATTTTTCTCGCGGCGTGGATCATTTCTCTTTCGGTCGCGCGCGCGAGCGATTTTCAATATTTCGATCAATCCATCGACTATTGGAACTCGAACAAAACAGAGAAAAAGGTCGAAGCCCAAGTTTCAAAGAAAGTGGAAGCTCCCGAAAAGTCGGAATCGTTCGACTGGAAAAAGCACCTGGATCCTAAGAATCCTGAATTTTTTAAGGAGGGTGATTACACGCCTCCCGAAGCATTCATGGAGATCACTCGGAATCCTACCGATGAAAATTTGAAGATGTGGTTTCAGTATATCGACAAAAAGAACACGCTTGCGACCCGACTCCAGCAACGAATGAACGAATATCTTGAAAAAGAAGGTTCGAAGCTTGAGCCTGCGGCCAAGGAATCCCTCCGAGCCACTTCAAATTCGTTTGTCCGAACTCCTGAGGACAGCAAACGCTATCGATTTCGACTTTATTTCGATTCGACGTGTCCGCATTGCCGACACATGTTCGACACTCTCAAAACTTTGCAGGATAGAGGCTACTATGTTGAAGCGCGACAAATTGATTCACGTACTGAAACTTTGGAAGATATTCCCATTCCGTCTACGCGCGCGACGCCAGAAGAAGTTCAAAAGCAACAAATCGAAAGTGTTCCCTTTCTCTTAATCGGCGATTTGAAATCTCAAACGGTCTACAAAATGACCGGCTTTCAAACGCCAGAAAGCATCTTCGAGTTGCTTCAATCGCACGCTGAACAACCGAAAATCGAAAGGAATCAAAAGCCATGAAACGTAAATCAGCAACGATGCCCCCAGTCAGTTGGATGGATATCGAAGTAAGTCCCAGAGTCCTAATTAGTGTCCTCATTACCTTTGGACTCGCACTCGTCGTCCTATCTCTCTTTGGATCAGATGTTTTCGCCGGAAGTCACCTTCCCGGAGAGGATGCCAGCGACAAATTGGAAGCCGCAGGAACCTTGCTTCGACTTCTCGATACGGGTCTTTTCAAATGGGGCGCGAGAATATTTGCAGGTCTCTGCATCATGGCAGCCGCCTGGTCACTGAAAGAGCAACGCTTTGGCGTCTGTGTGATCTGCATCGTTGCCGCAATTATTTTCGGAACTGCACCTACCTGGGTCAAAAATATATTCAATATGGGCGGAACGGACAGCGTTTTTTCGACCCGTGACGTTCCCGATCGTTACTTTCAATTGAGATCGAAAGAGATGGTCGTCAATGTTTGACTATCGCACGCTCAAACAAAATCACGGTGTGCGAGTCAGTCAAACGATCGACTCCCCCATCATGATTTTCGACCACTTCGAACTTGGCGACGCCTTTGTCGCGATCGCGATAGTTCTTGTGTTCGGCGTGATCTTCTACGCCTGGGGCATGATGATGGTTCTTCTCCTGGTTTTTCTTGGGCTTGGACCAGTGATTCGAAATCGTCATCCAAGAGGCATCTTCTTACATTGGCCTTATCGACATTTCGGTGTGTCTCTCCCCGGTCTTGTGAATCCGATTAAACGAAGACGATTTTCAGATTGAGGAGAATTTTATGAAACCAGAACAACAAGGAGATTCCGAATGGAAAACGCAAACAACACAAAAAATTATCCCGAGCGAAAACCCATCCAGTCCCTCAAGTTCCGTCGATCCAAAGACGGAAAATACGTCATGGTCGACATTATTACGACCTACATTCTTCCAGCGAATTACATCGGCGCTATCGCGCGTAACGCAGAGGTCGCGGGAGAAAGTTCACCAGAGAGTTAAGCATTGGGAGGCCTACATGATCGGAGCAATGGAAAAAGGCGTGGAGGCCGCTCGAATGAGCGAGCCTCCCAAAGGAAGTTATGAAGGAATTAATCTCGAATTTCTTCCGAAATACATTTGTTATCGAGCGGCGCTCGTTCGGGAAAAAATGACGATGCAGACTCTCGTCGCGATCGTTACAGCGGCATTTGCAATTTACTTTGCCATTAGCCGCTTTGAAGTCCAAGGGCTCTACTCAAAGCTTAGGGAGAAAGAATACATCCTCGCTCCTGGAGTGCAGGACTTCACCGCAGCTTCTCCTCATACAGTTTCGGATAGCTACGTGCAGGCTGCGGTAACGGATTACTTAAATCGGCTCGGCAATATCAATCCAATCAACATCCAGGAGCAGTATCTCACGCTTGCTGAGTCTATGAATCCGCAGCTCAAAGTGAAATTTCAAGCTGAGAGCGCCGAGTGGATCGCCAAAGTGAAGGAAGACAATCTCTCGGAGATTCTCAGTGTTCTGGAAAAAGAAATCCGTTCCAACGACGACGGGTTTTACAAAGTTACTGCACTTACGCGAGTGGACTCATATATCAACGCCGAGCATATCGGAGCTCGCGATGAAGTGATTCAGATGATCCTCAAACTTGTCCCTCCATCACGGAACTCGCGTTGGTTCATAGAGATTCAAAGTCTTAGTCGATCCACATCGAGCGATTTCAAAACGAAAGAGTCGCTGAAGAAGGAGACCCTTAAATGAAAATTCTATTTTGTTGGATGTTCGTTTCTCTCAACTTGATAGCTTTTGGGGCTCAAGCACGAACGGTCTACTACGGAAGTGCCCCAGAAACCATTCGTCTTGCTTACGGAGGGGCGACGATTTTCCGATTTGAAAAACCAGTGAAGACAGTTTCACAAGCCGCAAGATTCACCATCAAGCCGGTTGATGAAGAATCTCCCAACTATGCGATGTTGTCGGTCGAGCCACGACTCACAAAAGCTTCTTCCTCCGTTTCATTCATTCTCGCGGATGGCTCGATGGTAAATACGAAGCTCGTTGTCGTTCCCGCAGATAGCGCCGAGAAAGTCGATTCAGTTTACGAATTCAAAGCCCAGTCTTCCTTAATGGCTCAGGCCAATGAAACGGCTCCACAGATGGGAAAGATTGATCTCATGAAGGCGCTCATTCGGGGCGACTTTGTTGCCGGCTATGCCATCAAAGAACTTTCAATGGATATTGATACTGGTCTTCAAAACGTCGATGCGACGCTGACTCGTCTTTATACGGGTCAAGAGTTTAACGGCTACGTCTTTCGAATCGTCAATCAAAGCGACGATGAGAAGGTCGAAATTGATGTTCGCAAACTGAAAATTGGACAGCCCAATTTAGCCATTTTCTCCAGTGTCGATCGAGACATCCTGGAACCGAAGAAAACCGGACGAAATGTAGCTCTTCTCAAAATCATCGCAAAGCCTGCCTCTCTCGCGAGTGAAGTGATTCTTCCGATTGCGTGGGTAAAGGGAAAGGAGAGTAAATAATGGACGTTCAAACACTCTCTCGTTCGCTTTTTGGGCGCGCAAAGGAACTCGCCATCACGCATCGGAAATACTGGCCTGCGGCCGTCGGCGCGGTTGTCGTTCTTCTCATTTATGGATTCAGCCATTCCAGCGATCCCAAAGTTGTTTACGAAGTAAATCGGCAAGGCGAATTCAAAGAGGGCCGCATCTTGGGTTCTCCCCTATCGACCGTCGTCGATGGAAAGGAACGAATACTTGCGAAACACGCGCAGGAGCTTCAATCCACCCAGGCTCATCTTCAAGAAAGCATCGAAGCGCTGACAAAAAAGG
>JACCDG012079637.1_pt1 | contig 50745 bp, 51 predicted proteins | sample 7442471 | NCBI WGS metagenome assembly JACCDG01 (sample SAMN15323444, study PRJNA562643) | freshwater metagenome | isolation source: river surface water | place: USA:Blue River Watershed | collected 2017-08-17 | reverse complement strand
GGATTAGTTCCGTTCAACTTGCATGCCTTATCCACGCCGCCAGCGTTCATCCTGAGCTAGGATCAAACTCTATTTAATAGAGTGTGACAAAAGAAAAACAAAAAAATGCACAATTTGTGTAATGTATGTGAAGCGTCACTTCTTAAACAAATTTTTGAAAACAAAAATCTAATAAAGAATAGCTTCGTATTGAATTGACAAATGACTACAATAACCACTCACTGCTTACCAGCAAGAAGTAGGGCTTATTCTATATGAAAGAAGAAGTAAAGTCAAGGAATTGTGGACGGATAACATAGATTAGGTGTTAGAGATTAAATAGACAACAAAAACACTACCAAAAAAGAACTAAAAGTTGTATAATATTCCTTATAAAAGGGCGGTTAGCTCAGTTGGTAGAGCGCCACATTGACGTTGTGGATGTCAGAGGTTCGACTCCTCTATCGCCCACAAAAAAGGTTTTCATTTGAAATCCTCTCTTTTTTAAAGGGAGTATTTTCATATTCTCCTTTAAAATATGTATATATTGGAGATAGTGAAATGGTTCGACTTTCTGTTTTTGGAGTATATAGAAAATCTTCTGAAAAGATGTATCTATACAAACTTCTTTGCTGTCGTCTATCGCACTTCATCCATGTATCATAAGGACTTTTAATAAATTCTTTCATGTTAGAAAGTGCGGTTCGACTTTTTGTATCAAGAGTATCTATCTTACTCTGTTTATCAATCAATACTTTTCTTTGTATATCTAATTCTCCTATCTTTGAACTAATACCTTGTACAGCACTTTCATTAGTTATTTTTGAGAGGTTAGTAACAAGCATATCTATTTGACCATCTATTTCTGATATAGATTTTTCTATCTCACTAGCAGTCAATCCTTTTGACTGTATCACCTCCTTAAATGCCTCATTGTAGGCCTCTACACCTATCTCAACTGCTTCATCTGTTGAATTAATCTTTTGTAGTATTGTATGAAAATAGTCATGCATATCTTTTGTTGATATATGGACACTTTCTTTTGTACATCCTTTTGTTCTACAAATGTAATAGTGATAATACTTACTTCTACCCTTTGACTTACCACTACGTAACTTATTGCCACAATCAGTACATATCACTAATTGGCGTAATTCATATTCTTCATGATACTTCTGATATTCCTTTTGATTACTAGTTTCCTTTTTTAATCTTCCAAGAATGAGAAAATGTTCTTCAAGGGTTATCATTGCCTCATGTTTACCTTTAACCATAATTATATCCTTTTCTGGAAAATGAATATAACCAGCAAAAAAGATATTTTCTAATATCTTGCGAGTAGTGTTATAGAGGGTATTTGCTCTTGTGTTTGTCACACATCCATTTTCAAGTAAATATCTTCCTAATTCTGATATGGTCTTAAATCTTCCATTTGCAAAACCTTGTAATCCTATTTTTACAGTTTGACCAACAACACTATCTATACATAACAATCTTCTTTTTTGGCCAGTAACAGAAACAGGGATATAACCAGCGGGTACCTTATATGGCCAATCTCCATTTTTGAGATGTGCTTCTGTCTTTTGAATAGTTTGTCTAGCATTTTGCTTTCGTTCTAATTGCCCTTGTGCGGCCAAAATAGTAGAAATAAATTCTCCCTCTGGTGTATCTTCCATTTTATGATTAAGACACTCTATACGTACACCCAGTGACTTAAAAAGTTGTGTTAACAGTATGAAAGAGACAGTATCTCTTGCTAATCTTTTGATGTCATCAAAAATAACAACAAACTTCTTTTCTTTATTATCCTTTATGTACTGAATTAAACGCCTCATCTCTGGCCTATCCATAAAGTCTCCACCACCTGTGAAAGTATCTCTAAATACCTCACTAACAGGCCACCCATAACGAACAGCATGTTCTCTACATCTTAATTCTTGACTATCATTACCTGAACCATGTGTCTCTTGTGTAGTGCTTGATACTCTTGTATATAGTAGTGCTATCAAATTATCATTCATGGTTTTTCTAATTCTTTAATAATAAAGGTTTTTGCGAGGTCTTTTAAAAGCATTTTAAAACCTTCCCTTTCTTCTGGTGAAAGTTTTCTCTCTTTCTTTGGAGTATCATTTAACCCAACCATTATACCACTTTCTGATTATCCTCACTCTGTTGCTTTCTTTCAGGAATATCGACCAAATTAAACCTTGAATTATCTGATGGGATAACAAGTTGCTCAATCAAACTAACACCTAAATCACTTACTATATCAAAACCAATACCAACATTTTTAAGGTCTGTCTTATAACGCCAAACCGTACTTCTGTTTAACCCACCTGCGTCTATTCTCCTTTTTATAGCCCCGTCACCTAAATAGTAATCAAGATAGAATTGATACAAACGGGTTGCTTTAGTTTTTTTAAAGCCACTTCTGTTGTAAAGTATTTCTTCTACTTGTGCTTCTGACGTATTTTTAAGATTTACATATTTAAATACTTTATCCTTTAAGTAAAAACGAAGTATCTCCTCAATCTGCTCATCATCTATTACATGCTCTATAAATACTTTCTCATAACCAAAAACCCCTTTGAGATAATTTTTCTTAAATTCAACTTCAAATCTCACAATCTTTTCTGCCCAATCTAAAAGTCCTAATGTCCTATCGCTTGTTTTGTTATCACCTTTTAATTCTTTAAAGTCATGGACTACATATTCAGGATATTTTAAATAGAACCTAATAAGATATGCAGAACCTAAAAACGTTACTGATGTTGGATATGGGATTTTCTTTTTTCTTGGATAATCTATTCCTTGTAGAAAACCCATTATTGTTTCTGTTTCTGCTTTGTTTTTAAATATCCAGTTATAGCAGAGGTCTATTCTAAATATTTGCCATGTAGAAAAATGTGGCAGTGTTGTGTCTAGTTGTGTGTTTGTTTCTTGCTGTAATTTTTCTAGTATTGTGGGTAATTCGCTTGGCAGTAGCATTTCTATATTGTTGCCTTTTGCATATTTTGGGATAGACAGCTCAATATATAATCCTTGTCTGTAAAGATTGTCTACTATTCTTATATTGATTGATTTATCATATGAACCTACTTTTATTTCTGACTTATGAAAGACAAATTCAACTTCTCCTGTTTTAAGGTTTTTGCTTTCAAGTTGTTTGGATGTGTTTTTTATTCTATTGAGTACCTGAACATCATCAATAGACACAAAGAATTTAATTGTGTCTATCATATGTGTCATGTTGCAACCTGCAACGTTCTAGGGGTGTTACTATATACCCCGAACGTTTATACGCGTTGCTTGGTGCCCAGTGGGCACCACTTACGCAATTCCCGTGTGCTACGTGTGACCATTCCTGCCCTTCTACGAGACGGGCCGGTATGTCCTCACCTAGCACACTACTTTTCACCTCGTCAAACCCACTCCTTTCAGTCGCTATGGTTTGACAAGGGAAAAAGTACTGTGCAAATACACTTGTTATGTTTTTCTCCGAAAAACTATTACTAACAACATCGGTGTTTAGTGGTTCTCTAACCCCATGTGAGCAATCTGCGTACAGTGACACATCGGAAATACAGATGCTGATTTGTTCTTGTGTTTGGTTGTGATTGAAAAAAGTATGGTTTGTTTCCATACTCTAATCGTATTTCTTATTGCTAATAATTTAAACGGCAAAGTTATGGCACTATTATGGCTCTCTCATCTCCTTTTAAAACAAGGTAATAACCATAATTTTGACTACTTTCAATTAACTTATGTCTACTACTGGATTGTATAAATAGCTTAATCTTTAACTTTTTAACAAGCTGTTGTATATCTCTTCTTAAACTAGTTGTATCTGATTTATGAAAAATCTCTTTTGCTATATCAGAATAGTGAACAGGGTTTTTACCTTTCTTGATTAACATACAAAGTAACTTATACTCATTAATCTTTGGATTTATATTTCCCTCTTTATCAAGATACTTAAAATAGCCACCAGTATGTAATTCTAGGATAGTATCACCAGTTATTTTTTCTGCTATTTGTGGTTGTGTTTCTTCTATCTTTTTAAGTAATTTTGTATGAAAGTTTATGAGAATATTTTTCCACACAGGAAAGTCAGTAATATATTTCTCGTTGTAGTCTGTATTGGTATAGTTAATAATCATATCTCTATTCCAATAGCGTAACCATTTATCTATATGACTTATCTTCATTCTTCCATTAAGCATTATTGTTACTGCGTCAGACTTGTAGTTTTCTGTATAGTGCCAATCAAGTAAGTCAAAAATATTATGATTAAGAAGAAAGAAAAGGTGACTTACAAAATTATGTTCCCCACTATTCATGTGGTGCATTTTCTTTAAAAAATGTTTACTCCAACTTTCATTATCATATTGCTTTGGGATATTCTTTTGCTTTTCAAGGTCTTCTATTTGCATTGCTTTTTCATCTTCTTCTAGTATCTGAATGAGAAAAGGTGACTGGTTTATATAGCCAATATACTTATATACCTTATTATAGAAATGGGTTGTGGCAGTAGCGGATTTTGCTAGTCCGTATAACCTTTCTAGTTCTTGTTTAGATTGGGTGTCCATATTTAAGACCATACTAACTGATTTTTAACAAGATGTCATTTAAATTAATAGAAAATAACTGCTATACTTTGGGTATTATTATAATAGGGAAAATTAATATAAAATTATGCAACCATTAACAATAGATGAAGAGAAATACATCAAAGGGTGGTCATGGGGAGGTTTCTTTGGCTCGTGGATATTTTTATTCATAAATAAACAAACTAAACTAGCGTCAAAAATACTATTCTTGTTTTTTGTTGTCAATTTTGTTAGATATGCTCCATGGATGAATATTATAAGTATTCAATCTGCTAATGAATATGGCAACGCACTTAATTTGGTTTATTTTGGTCTATCTATTTGGATTGGTCTTAAAGGGAGGGAGATGGTCTGGAACAGTGGAATTTATACATCTATTGCTGACTTTCAATTAAAACAAAAACTAGTTAGTAAACTAAACGTAGTATTCATTATTTCTATGATGGTTGTATCAACGATGCTCACACTTTCATTCGCAAAACCATATATAAATAACCCAGAATTACTTGACCAAAAAATAATGCAAGGGGCTTTTGAAGAAGCAAGAAGTAATAATCTTAATTTAGATGAGGGTGAATTTAACACTGGCTACACACAAGGAATGACAGATGGAAAAAATACAGCAACATCTTCGTCTTTTATTTCTGATAAAACTACAGCTTATCAAAGTGGATACCGTTATGGTTATATGGTTTCTTGTATGAAAGTTACCAATAATCAAAGTGTATGTGCTGAAAAAGTAATTACAAAATAATTTTTCTTTTCTCTATTTCAAAATTCCTTCAACTTTCAACCGCTCACTAAACCCAATAATATATTCGAGAAGTATTTTTAATCTCTCATATTGTGGTTCAATGTGTATCTTAGTTTCTCAATAAAAATAAAAATATCCCCAAGTAATCTTAGGGATATTTTTATTTAAGTAAAAATCAGGGATCTTGAACACTTTCGCTATTTTTCTTTTTGTTTACACCCAAAATCTTCATAATAAGTGGAGAGACAAATTCTGAAATCATCTTTTTTTTATCTTCCGATATAAACAATAGTAATAATGGGGATAAAATCAAAACAAGAATAGTGTACGGATGAATGTTATAAAGAAACATATTTATGTTTGGTGCATATTGAGCAAAAAACATAATAATCGCTATCATTAAACATATTAAGGCAAATATAATAACACCGAAACTTAATGGTTTTTCATTTACATTACCAAAAATTAGAGACTTTTCATTACTATCCATAAATTATATAGTACCACATGTTTTATCTTCACTTAAATTACAAAAAATAGTTGCCAATAATCAAAGCGTATGTGCTGAAAAAGTGAGAACAAAGTAATTTTACTTTTTTGATTAGAATTAGATAGTTATTTATTTTATCTGTATATTCTCCATTTTTAACCATTCACTAAACCCAATAATATATTCAGAAAGTACCTTTAACTTATCAAAATGTGGTTCGACTTGTAACCTCGTTTCTCCACAGAAATTAAGAGAATGACATCTATGATGTCATTCTCTTAATTTCTGTGGGCGATAAGCAAATGACCAGCGTCATTTGCGTGAGGAGTCAAATATGGGTCGCGAAGTCTTATATTTTTGTAATCAAAAATAGACTTTGTGACCGACTCCTCCAAACCCCCTACTCAAACTCCACCTTAAAACCATACATACCCATACTGCACGCCCCTTCCAAATTCTCCCCTTTCTTTTTTATTCCAACATCTATTATAGTCTCTCCAGTCGGTGGCAAGTTCTTTTGATATCCAAGCGATTTTATAACCAGCGAAGAAGAACAGTCGTATGTTTCATTTGTCTTCATAACAAGCTTTGTTGGAATATCTGCTTTTGCAAGAGTGACACGTGGTGAGTACCCACCTTTAACCTGTATTGTTACATACTGTATACCGTCCTTTACTTCAATCAAAGAAACCATTGGTGCTTTTGTAGTATTAGCTACAAAGAAAAAATAAGTACCGATAATAATGAGCGCTGAGATAATAAGTGAAATTGTTTTGTTCATGGTATTAAAAAATAAAAATCATCGGCACTATATCAAGCAGTGCGAGTTGTGACCATAGTGTAATCAACCCGAACACAACAATCATTACTCCAATTACTTCAAACATAAAACTCTTATACTTCCAAGAAGTAAGTGTTGTGATACCGAACGAAAGAATTGCAAGTACTGGTAACGTCCCAATAACAAAGGCAAGCATGATAGTTGCACCGCTAACAAAAGACCCGCTAAACAACGCCATCATCTGCATTGATTGAGTAAAACCGCAAGGCAAAAAGAATGTCGCGACCCCAATTAAAAATGGTGTTAACATTCCAAAATCTTTTTTTGATAAATAATTAAAAAATGATTTGGATATTGTTGCTGACTTCTTCAAAACTTTTAATAATCTAAGTCCAAGAATTATCATAATACTGGCCGTTAGAATTCCTAAGATTACAGAAACGTATGGGCTAATTGAAACTTTTCCACCCAAATAACCAAGCACACCCCCAAGAAAAGCAAAGCCTAATATTCTACCAATATGAAAAAAACTAAATACTCTCTTACTGGTCTTTTTATCCATTGAATCAACTACTGTAGAAGAAAGAGAAAGCACAAGTCCCCCAACCACCAAAAGACAACTTGAAAAAGATGCAACTATACCGACCAAAAAAGCTGTTGTCGGTGTAATTTTGTCTCCAAAACCAAAATCAATAAAACCAAGTTTTTGTGTAAAAACAAAAAATGCCACCAATAATAATCCAATAGGTATAGCATTCCAATTGATTTCTTCATTATTGAGGCGCGACATATTTATTAGTATAACAGTTATTTTTATTGATATTTATAAATTTTAAATATGTAATTAATCTTTTAAATATGGTGATTTATCTCCAATTTTTTCAAATTTAAAATTATTCAATTTTTCATCAAACACATCTTCTAAAGCTAACGCATTTTGAATTTCTTTTTCAAGTGTTTCAAAATTCCAAATATTCCCATCAACAAATATTAACAGCTCTTTATCAACAAACTCAATATCATGATTAAACTTCGCATCTAATAATTTAACCATAATATCTTCTGTAAAAATCTGAAGCGCTTCTATTTCATATTCATCTGGAGAATATAAACTAAACTTTTTTTCAAACTCTTGTGGTAGTGATATTTTTCCATCAAAAGTTATATCATAAAAATTATCTTTATTATTTAAATATAAGTGAGGAAAAACACCACTAAAAGTAAAGCGGAAAACTGTAAAATTATATTGTCTCGAATGCTTTCCGTGTCCAATTTTAAAGGAATAACTAAATATACTAAATTGCTTATTGTTTATATTTACAGATACAATACTTGAAATTACATTACTGTGACCCTGTTTAAACATTACCCCTTTCTCTTGCGTTAAATCCCCTACGGGTTCATATTTCCATCCATTAACCGTTGCGAAGTCCCTCCAAAATAAACTATTGGCATTAAAAGCAATAAATGGAATAGAGAATATTAAAAAAAATAAAAAAATAGGAAGATTTTCTATATAAAAAACAGCTACGGCTATATTTATAAAAACTAGAGACAAAAATATTTTAGATGATTTAAGTGCAAACAAGATAGCGCTCCCCGGAGTTGAAATTTTTGGTTTTACGATTTTAAAATCCATATTTAATACATTAATTTTAACACACAATCATATAAAACTTCCCAGCTAACAAGTCTTTACTCATGATGATATTTCTCCCCTTTGATAATTGTCATAGCTCTATATATTTGCTCAACCAATATCACTCTTACTAACATATGAGGAAATACAAGTGCTGATAATTTCCATGTATAATTCGCACGTTCTTCAATTGCTTTTGAAACACCATAGGCCCCACCGATTATAAAAATCATACGACGAACAGAATCAACCATTCTATTCTCTATAAGTTCTGCTAGTGCTTCACTTTTAATATCTTTACCCTTTTCATCGAGCAATACTACATAATCCTCTTTTTTAAGAAGTAACATGATTTTTTCTCCTTCTTTTTCTTTTGTATTGTCATGTGGAATATATATCCATTCAATTGGCAAATATCTTAAAATTCTCATTTCAAAATGTTTAATAATATTTGAAGTGAGTTCGTCTTTTTCTTTACCAACACTTATAGTCACGATTTTCATTTATACACTCTACGACATATCATTTACTCATGCAATACTTACCCTATAATCAATATCATAATTTTGTTATACTGGAACAACTATGATTCTCCTTGCAATTGAAACTTCTTGTGATGAAACAGCTGTATCTGTAATTAAGCGTGTGCGTGGAAAAAATATTCGTTTTGAAGTTTTGTCACACAAAATCCTTTCTCAGATTGACCTACATGCACAATATGGAGGAGTCTTTCCTGCTCTTGCAAAACGTGAGCATGCAAAAGCATTAACTCAATTAATTGCAGAAGCCTTAGATGAGGCAGATTTACTTGTAGAAAGAACTAATACTTTTCATTTACCATTAGCATCTCGTAAAAAATTAGACACTCTTTTAGAACGTGAAGGTGAAATGTTAAGTGCTATGAAAATAATGGTGGAGGGTATACAAAAGCCATTAATAGATGCTATTGCAGTAACGGAAGGACCTGGACTTGAACCAGCTCTATGGGTAGGAGTGAACGCCGCTCTTGCACTTCATCTAGTGTGGGACTTACCACTCTACCCCATTAACCACATGGAAGGACATATAGTTGCGGGAGCATTGATTTTTAAAGATGATATATATGATATATCTCCGATTAATTTCCCAGCGTGCGCCCTACTTATTTCAGGAGGACATACTGAAATTGTTCGTATTCCAAAACTTCGCTCATATAAAGTAATCGGGAAAACACGTGATGATGCCGTTGGTGAAGCTTTTGATAAAGTGGCTCGAATGTTATCACTTCCATATCCTGGTGGGCCAGAAATTTCTAGACTTGCTGAACGTTCAAGGAAGGAAGGGTTAATAGTAGATGAAGACTTGCGCCTTCCAAGACCAATGTTACACAGTGGTGATCTTAGTTTTTCTTTTAGTGGGCTCAAAACTGCAGTTCTCACAAGAATAAAAAAACGTGAATCTCTTACTGAAATAACAAAACAAATGCTTGCTCTTGAATTCGAAAACGCAGTTACTGATGTATTAATTGCAAAGGTAAAACAAGCAATGTACGAGTCACGTGCTAATACATTAATCGTTGGTGGTGGAGTAAGTGCTAACACTCATATACGTTTTGCATTAAAAGAATTGGCGGAGAGTGAAAGTTTTGATTTATTTATACCAGATAAAGATTTATCTACTGATAATGGAATAATGATAGCTGCAACTGGATTACTTCATATTGGAAGTGATGTAGAGCCAAAAACGAAGTTGAAGGCTAATGGCTCTTGGTCAGTGGAAGATTGTTAAAATAAACAAAATTGTTTCATCTACTTCGTTATGGAGCCTCACGTTTTCAGTCAATGTACTGCTCGTACATTTTCCTCAAACGTTTCTCCATGCCTCGTATCTAAAATAATTTTCTTCATTTTAATTTTGTTTTGGTGCGAAGCAAATAAAAAGCAGAACCTTTCGGTTCTGCTTTTTCTTTGCCTCGCAACCAATTGTGGTGAGCGTGGCATGCTCCAAAGATAAATGCCTTATGTGAGCGCAGTCGCCCACCGCAATTACTTACGAGTAGGTTCCTACAAATACTAGTGTACATTCTTTTAAAATTTATTTCAACATTTTAACAACACAAATGATCCATGTTTTCATCTTAAATTGTTCAAGATTCGAGGCGCGCATAATTTTTACGACCAAAGATCTATTTTGGTCCAAGACCCAAATTTGCTAATTCGAGTACATTATGGAAGTAAAAATTCTGTGCAACAAAGAAGATTGGATAATTTAAGATGAAAACATAAAAGGCCATCTTTCGATGACCGTTTATGCAGGCATTTATTTATCTTGTGAGTATACCAATGTGCACTCACCTAATTAGTTTACTACTTCTTTACAGGAGGAGCAACTTTATTTGACTCACTAAGAATTTGTCTTACATAATCATCGACTTGAGAAGCTAGCTCTGGTTTTGTTTTCTTCAAATCCAATAGTATTTCTATTGCGGTAGATAGTTGTCCGGTACTTACAATTGCACCAAGTACATCTTGGTCAAAAGCAACGGTTTGTCCTTTTTCTTCAACATGAACTTTTGCATCTTTGTATGCTCCAGCGTATGCGGCACTTATCATGTACCACTTTTGTGCATCATTACATGCAGCTGAAAGATCATATATTTCACGAGCTGTTGCATAAGCCTCTGGGAATTTACGCTGCATTAAATATGAACGAGTTAGGTCAAATCCTAGTAACTGCTTCTTTGGTGCGTATGTTCGCGCAAGAGTGAGCATCTCTTCACCTTTTACTGCGTCCCCTATTCCGTTATAAAACATTCCGTAAATAGACAACATACGAACATCTTCTTTATGTGATGGGAAAGACGCAGTAATATCATCACGGACTGATTGAACAAGAGAATTAATTGCTTGTTGCGCTGCTTGCTTATCTGCAGCTGGAGTACCTTCAGGAAGCTTAATTTGGCTCATACGTACGCCCATTTGTAGATATTGTTCACGAGCCTCCTCACTACCTAATGTGTTCATAGCAATTGCACTAGTAAATGCATTTTGTTGTTTTTTAACAGCGTCTGCAAATGGCATTGTTTGTGCATACTGACCAATACTCATTCCTTCAATAACAAGACGGTTAACAAGAAGTGGACGATAGTTAATATAATATTGTGTAATACATAACAATACTCCAATAACAGGAAGCCAGATAAGATTCATTTGCTCTTCATCTGCATATGATTTCCCGTGGGTGTGAATTTTATCTCCACCAGTTCGTACAACTATATATGCCAATAGAGCAAAGAATAATATATAGCTTGTTAAATTATCGAACACAAATATATTGTGAATAAAATAACCAACGATTGCTCCTGTAATAATTGCTTTTTCACGAAGTGGAACATTATTCTCTTTACGCCATATCATCCATAATGCAACGGCATATAAAGAAAGGTATGTAATAAGACCGAGAGCTCCAGCTGCCACTAACCAATCGAAGAATACATCGTGGGAACGATCGTACCAAGGTTCAAGATTACACATTTTCTCAGGCATGAACTTGCGTGCAAAAACATGACTGAAGTTATCTTGCCCATAACCAAGTAACGGTCTCTCTAGCCACGCTTCATAACTTATTTTCCACATTGAAATACGACTACTACCGGCATCAGCAATGGAAATACTAGCTAGACGAGAAAGTGTTGGTGAAGACTGAACAAATTGTGTATTTTTAAAAGTAAACAATGATACTACAAGTAATACAGCAACAACCATAGAACCAATAAATGCACTTCGTGCTTTACCTTTTTCTTGTAAAGCAATAATACCTAAAGTAACAAAACCTCCTATAATAATACCAATCATTGTCCCGCGAGTACCTGAATAAAAGAGTCCAACTAGGTTAAGAACAATTAATGACGGGTAGAACCATGATTTTTTATTACTTGTTCTTTGTGACCACAGAAGTGCCAAGATAAATATAAACATTAAACAAAAGACAGCGAAGTATGCTGAGTTACCAATAGTTGCATCTAGACGATTTCCACTCATATGAATAGGAAAACGTGGAGAAAACCAAGCTGCCATTTTCGGGAAAGTTTCAGCAAAAAAAGTACCAGATGCCCCCATTAACTGCCCATATGCGTAAACGAGAACAATAATGTTTGATGCTATAAAATACTTCCACATCTTTTGCCAATCTTTAAGTGTAGGTAACATTGCTGTAAGTACAAAGAAATATGCAAATAAATGTATATGCCCAACAAATCCCTCCATACGCTCAAAGTTACTCCAAATACTTCTTTCTCTATCAACGCCAAAAATAGCAGCAAAAAATAGAACTACTATGAATGCCGTGTAGGCCATTATGAGCGGAGATTTCTTAAAATTAATACGATAATTTGTGTCTCTAATAGCGAGAGCTACCCATCCCGCAAAAGCAATTTCAACTAAAATACGAAATATGAGATTTTTGCCAGAAATAAATGGAAAGAATAGGCCACTATTCCCTTGACCCCAACTTAGAATGTCTAATATTCCTGAATCAGCAACATGTATAGCTACAAAAGGAATAATAAATAGACAACCTAAAACTATTTTCTTAATAATACTTTGCATATGTATATTTGATAATTAAATTTAATCTAAATAGTGTATCATGCATTTAATACACTACATCATTGACATAAATATTAAATATTTTTTATTATAAAACAGTAGAAAATATTTAAGTAAATTAAATAGTTAACCATGTTTCTGGAAGTATATTTGGATGAGGATTAGGTTCTACATTTACCCATTTTTTGGGTGCAATTACTATCTTATTAGGATTATCATTAAGCCATGCCCCCCACCAAGAAAAAGATGAGTTGGCGATTATATTATGGGAACAATAAGACATTAACATAAGCTCTTCGAAATCTTGTAATTTTGGATTTGAAATAAATACATAATTGTCTTCTGCACCAAATTCTTTTTTTACCCAATCAATATCATCAGAAAAAAAATAAAATATTGGATTTTTAACTTTTGAATTAATTGTTTCGATTGCTTTTATATAATATTCATGTGGAGTGGTGCCGTGATAGGCATTTGTATTTTTTTCATTAACATAATCCCCTCTTCTAATATGAACTGACACACTATTATTTGTATCAATTTTACTCTTTTCTGATACAAACACCTCTGTTTCCAACTCCTTTTTAATTTTAAATTCTTTTCTTATTTCTTCTTTAACATTTATAAAATTCTTCTCTGACTGAAAATAACCATCAATATAAGTATGCTTATTTTTAAAATATGTTGGTTTATAATCAACAATTGAACCATTTTTAAAAACCCTATAATTAATAAATCTAAGAGCTTTTGAAAAAATTCCAAATGGGTACTTATTTTTTATAATTTCCTCATTATTTGCAATATCACACTTAAGATTAAAGCTATACATTCTGTAAGTTCTTGGAGTATTCGCCAGCACATATCGCGGGTCATCGTAGCCAGTAATATCGATTTTTGTCTCATCATTATATTTAACGCCAAATGAACGACCTACTGCGTATTGAAACATTTGATTTCCCAAGCCCCCTTTTAATTTAGTTATAATCATTTTATTTTTTAAATACAAAACACCCACATGCATAATTTTGTGATTGTACTATTTTAGGGTCTACATTTTCAATAAAATCACCTTGTTCTATCTTGTCTGTAATTATAGTGAATTCTACTAATTTTAACTCAGGAAATAATTCAATTACCTGTTCGTAAGAATAAATTCTGTGGGCATTGAATTCTATTTTTGGTTTTCCTACAGGTACCACAAATATAAGTGTTCCGTTTTGATTTAATACTCTAGATAATTCCCTGCAAGCTTTTATATCCCCATCTGGGTCTATTTTATCTCCATATCTTCCTAATCCTATATGTTCAACAGTGTGCATACATGATAAAGATGAGATTGAATTATCTTCAAAATGTAAATTGATTAAATTACAGGACTTACTATCTAACTGAGACAACTTTAGATTTGCAGGTCTATAATCATAAAAATGTACCGACACAAAAGCCGAAACAATCCCTGAAAAATAGAGTGATGATGAAATATCTGTGTGAAATGCAGGGTTTATTTCCTTAACCTTTCTTGCTGCCCATGACGTATGATAAACATAATGTCTATCAAAACTAGTTTGCATTGTTTTATCTTTTATACATGGATATATATCAAATATTGATAGTGAGAATCTATTTTTTTGTGTACTATTTATTGCCTTTTTTATGTATAGAAAATAATCTTTAAATACAAATATAAATAACGATATTCTTGTAATTTTTTTTAATAAATTTTTCATTATATTAACAATTTTTTAACACGATATACTGCTTGCTTAATTTTTGAAGTATAAACCATTTTTCCATTTATCCCCTTTTCTTTATTTTTCATCTTAAGAGGTACCTTTTCTAAATTATTATACCAATCTGGATTATCTTTTATACATTTCAAAGAATAATCATCAAAAATATCTAAATTACCTTCGATAAATTTATTCGTGATTTTTATACTCTCGTTGTTTATTTTATTTTCACGAACAAATAGCGAGTCGTGAGAATATCTATGAAAATAAAATGTATGTGGGGCGACAAAAAATACAGCACCATTTACAAGTAACTTAAACCCATACCCCCATGCCTCATGAAGACCTTTTCCATATTCCCAATAACCATCAACTTTCTCCCAGGTTGATTTTTTATAAAGAAAGTTACCACCTGGTGCTGGATTAAATATTCCAGAAAATAAATCAGCTAGTGTAAATATGCCACTTTTACAAATCCATTTGTGAGTAATTTTTTTATTTATATCTTTAAAATAATGATACTCGGCAAAGGATGCAACATCAGCATTATTTTCTATCAAAGACTCTTTTAAAACTTTTATTGAATGAGGTGCTAAAACATTATCTGAATCTAAATTAAAAATTAGCTCATTTTTTGCTTCTTTTATGCCAACATTCCTTGACGCTGGACAACCTTTATTTTCTTGATTACTTATGACACTTACCGAATCATGATTTTTTGCGAATTCTTCAATAATCTCTCTTGTATTATCAGAAGAACAATCATTTATAATAATAATCTCATCTCCAACTTCAAAATTATCAATTAGTATTGAATCAAGTGATTCTTTAATTGTTTTCTCAGCATTGTATGCCGGCATGACGAAGCTTATATTCATACTTTTCTATATATAGCAACCATTGTATGACCTTTAATCATTTTTGAAAATACTCTAAGCACTGGATACATTATAATAAAAGCAATCTTATTAATCACTTTCCCCAATATACCAAATTTTGTTAAATATTGACCAATGAGAATGTAGACATAATAACCTACATGATACTTTTGCAATGGCTCAATTTCTAATCTTTCTAATTGTAAAGGAAAATGCTTCTCAAATTTTTTAAATGTATCTTCATGATATATACCCATATGGTGAGGTGGCATATCCAACAATGGATTAGCATCTTTTGAGATAAAAGAATCATTATTAGGAACACCAATAATAAGTAACCCACCTTTCTTTAAAGCACTTAGACATGAGTCTATGAAAGATTTTGGGTTTGATATATGTTCCAAAACTTGGAATGTGCATATAACATCATATTTGTCTTGATTATTTTTACTAAAATCTTCAATAAATTCTACATGGGCTGTGACACCTTGCTCTTCTGCTTTTTTTGCTGCAGCACTATTTAATTCCAAACCTTCAACGGAGACATTTTTCTTAGAACTAATTCTTTTCAAGAAATCACCTCTTGCACAACCAACTTCAAGAACTCTGTCGCCATCCTTAATATATTTTTCGGCAATAAAATTTTCCCATTTATATTTCATATAATACCAATCGAATTTTTCTAATTTTTCATAAAAAAAATCGTCCCCCGCAGTATCAAATGGGGTATAAAACTGATAACCACTATCTAAACATTTATAAAAATATATTTCTTTCGTATTAGAAAAATATTTTTCTGTGTCGATGTTAAACACTTTTTTATAATCTGTAATTATGTTTTTAGTTAAAACGCTTTTAATGCATTTCACATTGTCTAATCCAGTTATTGGGCTTTTTATATTTTCTATATTCATAATATTTATTCACTCTCTTCTTTAATGTTATCTAACCTAGATATATCTAAGTTGTTCTTCGGTGCACCTTTTTTGTTTTTTAAATTACTAAATAAATTAAACCATTCTTTAAAGTCCAATAATTTATTATTACTGTTACCGCTATATATTAAGTGCCTATATTCTTTATAAAAATCGTATTTATAGAAAAACAAATCAAGACTATTTGTATCCACGATAATAAAATGATCTGCTAGTGCACACCACCAGTCATCGACTGTCCCAGTATTTACTCGACCTATTTTTTTAAGAAATTCTGAACAGATTCTGTTCTCACAAATATTCGCATCAACAAGATCACGAACTGAACGAATCGACGCTTCAAGATTATCCCTTTTTTCATACTCCAACCCCCAATAACAAATCATATCATCTATATTACCAAAAACCCAAACGTCAGATAATAAATAGGGTACATATTTTAGCGAACCAAAACCTGAAGAAATAATTCTTTTTTTCTGTGAAAATCCATTTTTTACTGGGAAAAAATTAATTAAATTAATAAGATATTCATTAATATTGATAGCATACATCCTCTGGTCACTTCTTGTTTTATAAACATACTCAATACCGAGTTCTTTTGCTTTAACTAGTCCACCCATTGTTGTCACTAATTGCATGTTAATATTACCGATTCCAGCAATTTCAGGCTTTTTATTGAGAACTATGAAAGCACCTTCTTTTTCTAAATTATGAATTAATCTCTTGCTAGCATTATCCCATGTAGAGATAATTATTTCTGTATTTGCAAAATGCTTTTTATATAACTTTACCGTCTCTAATGTAAAATTATAATCATCTACAAGTGGGCCCTGAATTATAATAGCTGTACGAGGACATTCAATAAGTTTATCTGTCCACGTATTTATTTCTTTTGCATATACTGGACGAGAATGAATTGTAAAAAAAATATTCTTAATGTTTGCAATCTTGTTAAAGAAGAATTTTATTGAGTTAATTTTATATCTGTTATAAACCATCCAAACTTGAAATTTAAAACCCTTCTTATCTCTCAAAAACAAATTAAGGTAATATTTTATTTTGCCCATATTTTAGTGTAAATATTTTCCAAACGATATTTTACTTTCTTATAAAAACTTGAATAATATATCTTCTTAAATGATCTGTCATCCGCGTCATAATCTTGAACAACTAACACGGGATGAATAATGTCCTTTATCTCACCCGTCTCTAAACACATCAAAGCATCTTTTTTGTTAGTGTGTGTTGCAAGTGGTCCATAACCAATATTTGATACCAGATTTACATTAGGTAATATTGCAAGCCCTCCTTGCATCCACAATGAATATGTCCAAACATAATCCCAAGCAACTAATTTACTATTCATTATATTATCGAATATTTTTCCAAATACCTTTGCTTTGTTTTTTTCTGGCCAAACACCACGAATACTATTATTCTTTTTAGATAAATTGTAATTCTTCATTTCAGCATCAAAATGTTTCCATGCTCTTCTCCACGTTGCCCAACCCCACACATGATTAAACTTTGAAAAATAATAACTACCATCACCAACAACTCTACCTTCTTGGAAATTATTTCCACTTATGTGCATAACTCTCTCGTCATCGCGATACTTTTCCAACAGATTTTCTACAAAAGTAAAAAATGATGGGCTTGGAACACAATCATGTTCAAGAATAATTCCCTCTTCGACATTTTCAAAGAACCAGTCGATTGCTTTTGCTGGACCATATAACATGCCAAGATTTTTATCTTGAAACAATGTCTTTACTTCACACGGCCAATCAATTTGATTAACTATTTTTTTTGCTTCTTCACATCTCTCTTTTTCCCCTTTTACGTTTTCTCTAGCCCCGTCTGCAGCAATAAAAAGCTTAAGTGGTCTCATTTTTTTAACCTGATCAAAAACTTCCTGGGTTGTATCTGGTCTGTTAAATAGTAATATCAGTATCGGAACTTTATATTGATTCATATATTTTATAGTTATTTTCTAAGAGTATTATATCAAATACATTAAAAAAACCATATTTCAAATAAATAGACAGATAATATAAATTACTATGGGCGGATTTAATCTAAAACTATTTTTTGACAAACCAAAAACATCCACACCCCCAATTTTGATCTTTAACCATCTCTTTATCTGCGTTAGAAATTAGACCAAATTTTTTATAATCATCAGGAACTAAAGAAAACTCCTTTAACTGCATATTAGGGAACATATCGATTACCTGCTCGTAAGAATAAATTCTATGCGCATTAAACTCAATTTTTGATTTACCAACTGGAACCACAAATACAAGTGACCCGCCAACTTCTAACACTCTAATTAATTCCTTTGCAGCTTTTAAATCACCCACAGAGTCTAACTTATCTCCATATCTACCAAGACCAATATGTTCTACGGTATGCATACAAGAAAGTGACGAAACACTGTTATCGTTAAAAGGCAAATTCATTAAATCCCCCCTTTTGCAATTTAGATTATCGAAATTTATATCTGCGGGACGATAATCATAAAAATCCACAGGAATAAATGCAGACAACATAGTACTAAAACTTACAGTGGAAGATATATCTATATGTTTCTCAGGATTAATTTTTTTTACCACTCTTGCTGCCCATGCTGGATGATAAAGATAATGCGGTTCAAAACCAGTTTTAGGAGTGTTATCCAATAAACAAGGGAATAAATTATAGAAACGCAAAGTAAATCTTGCGTCATTTTTTAATAGTCTTCCAAATATAAAATACTCCTTAAAAAAAGATGGGTATCTTTTTACTTTCTTTGCAAAATGGTAAATTGTTACAAGAATTGAATAGTTAGATAATATTTTCCTTAGTTGTTTCATATTTTTTTAATAAGTTGTATTAATTTAAGTGTAAATAGATTTCTGTGGTACCACTTATTGAGCACTTCTGGTTTTGTAACTAATCCTTTAATAACAATATTTGTTTGTTTTTCTATAGAATTTGAAGCTTCCCCTGTTAACCCGACACCAGCTCTTATTATACCAAAGTAAATGATTTTTGAACTAACTCCGGATTGTAGTAGCCCTTTACAGACTTCAAATGCATTAGAATAGTTTTTTTTCTTATAATTTGTAATGAACTCATCATACTTTGAATATTCGCCAACATCTATACTTTCATTTAAACCCTGAGAAATGAATAGCTTTTTATCTTTGTACAATTTCTGTAATAGAATTACAATATTCTCAGAAAAACTAGAATTATTAAAGATATCATATGAGATAATTTCTTTTTTTGCATATTTAGAAAACAAAAACCATATATCCTCAATTGCAAAATAATAATTTACTGAAAAATTACCTTTATTAAACTCTCTTTCAAAATATGACGGCTTATTATGATTTTGTCTATGATAAAAAAATACTCCAGGGCATATGTGTAAAATATTGCCAGATGAAGTATATCTCATTTCAAAACTCTGTGTGTCGAAACCGTGATGCTCTGGATACCCCTCTGTTTTCAAGAAAGATTCTTTGGTAAAAAGAAAATTATCCAAAAGAATACCGCTGTCATCAAAAAAATTATCTATGATTATTGGTTTTTCCAAAATAGAATAAAATGTCGAAGTAAACTTATTTCTATTACTTGAGTGAAAAAATCTTCTTTCACCAAAAGCAACTCCATCTACTTTTTTTTCTAATAAATAATTTATCATTTTATTTAAAGAACCAGGATCAAGAATATTATCACTGTCTAAACAAAAAATTATTTCTCCTTTAGAATTTTTTATACCTGTATTTCTTGCTGCACCTCCTCCTTTGTTTACTTCATGAAAAAATAAACTTATTTCTTTATACTTACTCGCAAGCTTTTTCATCACCTCTATAGTATTATCAGTTGACCCATCATCGACCATTACTATTTCAAAATTTTCTAAACTTTCTCCAGAATAACAAGACTCGACGGAATCAATTAGTGTATCTGAACAGTTGTAGCACGGTATTATTATTGATAATTTATTATTCATAAAAATAACTATACTATTTTTTTAAAAATATAGGCAACAGCTCGAGTGTTTTCTTTATTGTCTTTATGCTTTATCTCACTTTTGTATGTATAAGATTCTACAAATGGTGACAAGAGCGAGCATACAAAATTAACCACTGGTGAAATAACTTTTCTGTAGATATAAAATCTTTCACTTAACACTTTATCATTCCTTGAGATACTTTGAATTTTCTCTCTAGGGAATTGTCTAAGCAGACTTTCTTCGTATGATGTGTAAATTATTTCATAGTCACACCCCTTCATTATTTTTATTATTTCATCTGCTAAATAGTGCTTCTGATGACCGTTCTCATGTCTAGTGTAGTAAATATCTGACTGTTCTGCTGGTCCACAAAATAATGGGTTTGGGGTCAAAATATAAACCACACCTCCCTTATTTTGTAGTTCGCTAACCTGCTTAATAAAACTATTAACGTCAACAATATGTTCAAAAATATCAACTAATAAAATAAAATCGAATTTTTCTTTAAAATCTATATTTTCAATAAAATCATTATAGTATTCAAAATTTGAATACTTATTTTTTAAAAATTCATGATCTGGAAGATTTTGCACCTCCACAACTACTGATTTCTTGAATTTATGGAGTAACGGAATAGTGTAGTGCCCTGTTCCTCCACCTACATCCAATGATGCGCCCCAATGTTCACAACAATTTATGGCAAGATTCATTACTTCTAGAGTTCTTTTCTTTGTAACATCTACTGGTCTATGTAAAGAAATAGCATCATCAAAATTATTTTTATAAACCTCGTATAAATCATTTTTTGGATACATTTCCATACTTATATATTTTATTATTTTGAGTAATTGTCATTACTGTAGAAAAAACTCATCTCACTCTCAATAAAACTTTTTGCAATATCTTTATCTTCTGAATGGAATATTGCGATATCGTAATATGGGAATGGAGTTCTTGAACTTTGATCAATGTAATTATTTAACTGTCTTAAAATAAGATGATTAGATAAGTTAGTTGAAAGAATTAATTTACCTAAATTATCATAAAATACAATGTCACCATATCCCAAATCTTCTAACTGTAATAGTGTATCAACTCCGATTTCCCCTTGCTCCATAAAAAACAATGGGTCGTACTCCAAAAAAATAACTGGCTTGGTGTTTTTTATATATTCAAAAGAACCTCTGATTATTTTCATATCATAACCATCAGTGTCAATCTTTAATAATTTAGAGCTACCGATTTCTTTATTTTCTTCAACTAGTTTATCTAGCGGAATTATTGATACTGACGTTGTATCGTTACCAGATTTACCATGCTGTATACGAGCAGTTTCAATGTTTTTTGTAAGTACAGCTTTAATTACTTCTTTTTTTTCTCCAAGTAACTGCTTATAAACTTTAACATCTTTAAATTGCTTTATGTTTTTTTCTAACAATTCAAAAAAATCTCCATCGCCATCTATGCAATAAATTGGAATATCACACTCACTTTTAACCAAGGCTACTGTATCTCCGATATTTGCACCGACATCAATCATTCCAAGATTATTATATTTCTTTTTCAATTCAAAAGCTAAACGAGGTAAGTTTTTGGAATAATAAGGTAGATGTTTCAAAAAAATTGGCAATTTGTGATCTTCCCTCATGTATAAATTGTACTTACCAATTTTTTTGGAAACTGTTTTATCAGATATTTCATCCATTGGTAATCGAGAAATTTCATAGCCAAAAGATGCTATTATGTTTTTTATTTTATTCTTTATTACCCTCTCAAAACTAAGTGGTGTGCTCATATTTAAATTAAATAATATCTTTTACTTTTTCTTTTTCCTTGATAATCATGTCTAACCAAAATTTCATTTGTAACGCCTCCCTACTTGAGTTATTAATTATATCATCATATTTGATACTAAGTTCATTTTCACTATATTTTTCTATTTCATTCCAATTATCTACCACCCACAAAGGTAGCCCTAAGGACAAAAAGTAGTCCATTGCTACAGAATTTTTAACAATTGGTACTATTTTTATATACATAGATTCCCACCTTCTTGGGTCATCATGACCATTACCATCTGGAGCAGCGATAAATTTATAATTGGTAATTATATCAAAATATTCAATTGGACTTTGTGTCCATGGCAATTTATCAGCAATCTTTGAATTTGATAAAAAATCATAAAATGGTTGTCTTTCTTTAGGGTTAGTATTTATCGAAAATCCAAAAATTATTCTATTTTTCCTATTAATCTTTTCTTTTTTTGAATACTTGTTGAATATAGTTGGCATTCCAGTGTGGAATCTAAGTAAATTATCTAAGCCAAATGGAATTGGTATTAATTTTTCATGTTTAACCATTACGTTTTGCGCATACCATTTAATTATCTTTGAATCTATATATTCTAATTGTTCTTCTTTTATATTTTGATCACTGTTATGAGAAATAAGAATATATTTATTTTTTATATGTGTATGTATCTCTTCAAAATATTCATTTAACATTGATGAATTTACAAATACTATATCTCCATTATTTATATCAGTGGGACTACACTTCTTTAGTTCATCATATATATGATCAGCCATTTTTCTAAATCCATCTCCAGTTATATAAGGGTAGCTCGCTGGTCTTAATCCAAAAAAATACACAATCTTCCTAAGAACTTGACCCCTTACTTTGAATAAAAAAATTCTTATGTAGCGTAATATACTTTTAATCATATTATTATCTGTAGTTTAAAAATAGTCTATCAATTCTATTTAACACTAAATTAAATATTTTTGTCTAGATTATTAAATACCTTAGCGATATTATATACTATAACGATGAATAACTCTAAATCTTCACAAAACAAGAAGATTCCCAAAATTATCCTTATAGGTAATGGGCGTTTTGGTAAGAATCATTTTCGTGTTCTTAAAGAACTTGATACCAAGGGGCTAATTGTACTTGATGGCATTGTTGTAAGAAATAAGGAAGACCGTGAAAAAATTGAGAAAGAGTTTGGAGTAAAAACATATGAAAAGATAACCCCTTCACTTCTTAAAAGTGTTGACGCTGTGGATATTGTAACTCCGCCTGAGACACATTTTGAGCTTATTAAAAAATGCTTACCTTATGTAAATGTTTTTGTTGAAAAACCAATAGCAACAAATGAAAAAGATGCCGAAAAACTTGAACTACTCGCTAAAAAGTACAACAGAGTTCTTGCTGTTGGTCATATTTTTCGACATCACCCAGTTACAAAAAAACTAAAATCTATTATCGGTAAAAAGGGAATGCCGAAAAAAATTAAAGGGTCATTTATTAATCCATTATCATTAGATCAGGGGCGGGAACCGTCGCTTGAATTTTTGCACATGTTTGACGTAGTTGACTCACTTTGGGAAATAATACCAAAAACTATTTCTGGTAAAAAAGATGATCGATTAACTTTGGTAGATGTACGCTACAATGATAATAATGATGCGCACTTTACTCTAGGGTGTCACGGGGATAAAAAAATAAGAGAATTGGAATTCAGCTACGAGGACTACACCATAAAAGCAGACTTTGTTTCAAACATTATCACACATAAAAAGGGAGAAACTACTAAGAAATACATCTGTGATCCAAAAATTGATCTTCTACATGAAGAGTTACATCATTTTGTCCTTAACTTACTTGGTAAAAAGGAAATTGTTGCAAACGCAACCACTGGCAAACGCATTGTTTCTATAGCAGAAAAATCTGTACCAAAAAAATTAGACATGCCTTCTGTGGCCATTATTGGTGGAGGTATTTTTGGAACAAGTGCTGCACTAGAACTTGCAAAGTTTTGTTCAGTAACAATTTTTGAGAAGAACTCAGATCTTATGCAAGAAGGAACATATGCGAACTGTTTCAGACATCATCGTGGCTATCATTATCCAAGAAGCAGTGAAACTGTGATTGATATTCAGAACTCAAATGAAGATTTCGAAAAAGTATATAAGGGGGCAATTGTAACAACTTACCCAACCTATTACGGTATATCAAAAAAGGATTCACATATTTCAGCCAAAGACTTCATGGTGTTTTGTAGAAAACACAATCTTGTTTACGATAAAGAATTGCTGCCAGCCTCAATATTATCTAAAAAAGAAATTTCATTATGTGTTAGGGTTCCAGAACCAGGATATAATTATGAAAAGTTAACTAACATAGTTAAAAAAAGAATTGAAAAAGAATCTACAATAAAAGTTTCTAATGAGTCACTTATAACAAATATTTCCCTAGAAAAGGACGGGACAAAAACAATTACTTACACAAAAAATAACAGGACTTTAAATAAAAAGGGTTTTGATTATGTTATAAACGCAACATATGCCAATATTAATCGAGTTATTGACTGGCTTTCATTTGAACAGAGACCAATTAGAGTTGATTTAGCGGAAGTTCTTATTGTTAAATTAAATATTCCTCCTGTATCAATAACTATTATTGATGGACCTTTTACTACACTTGTGCCGACTGGAAACAAAAACGAATTCACTCTCTATCATGTTACAGAATCAATACTTGATCGATATGTGCCCAAAAATGGCTTAATTAAAAAGGATTGGAAGAGATTGTCGAATCAAGAATCAATTATTAAAGAGAGTCAAAAATTCTTACCAATACTAAAAGATGCTGTTGTCACCGAATCAAGAATAGTGCATCGTGGTGTAGAGGCGTATCGTGAACATGATGATTCTAGAGTTGTTGACCTTGTTGAACACGGCTTTGGGTGTTTTTCAATATTAAGTGGGAAAATATTAAGCAGTGTAACTACTGGCAAAAAAATTGCTAACATTATTAAAAAAAATAAATAAGCTTATTTTTTTAAATTAGACAGGTATAGAAGAGTGGCATCTAGTGCATCTAAATTTCCAGTATCAAGCCAAACAGAATATGGCACCCATGTGAAATCTGCCCCTCTTTTAATCATTTCATCTAAAATTGGCACATCTGAAATTTGAGAATCGTTTGGATTATTTTTATAAATTTGTTCCAAGATTTCCCAATACATTTTATAATCAAAAATACCATCTAATCCTATATGAATTGAATCAAATCCTAAAATACCTCTTTCGTTAAAGTGAAGTATTCTATTGTTCTTTATTGAGTGAGTTCTATAGTGTTCAAGTGGTAATTTACTAACATTCCAATCCTCAACATACCCACCAATCCAATTGTGATCAGGTTCTGGAATTTTCTCAACAAAAATACCATCACATGCATGAAATATAAACGGGCACTGCAAATTGTCTTTTGCCTTTAACATAGAATACCCAAGACTACTCCCCTCTCCTTCGTATTTATCAACCCAAACAAATTCAAAAATTCTTTCAGGATATTCTTTTTCAAGAAAGTCTTTAACGGATTGCCCTAAATATCCTAAAGTTATAACTATCGGGATATTAAATGGATAAGAGTCTAAAAGATAACAAATAGTTGCTCTACCATTTAACGGAACTAGTGATTTATTTACTGTCTTTGTAATTTCTCCTAACCGTGAACCAGTCCCTGATGTTGGAATTAAAACTTTATACTTTAAACTACTCATCTAAATTTTTGATACTACTCCTCTCTAACAGAATCAACTACTGCGTGCTCACTTTCGATTTTTCCATCTGGTCTTTGGGTATCATCTTCTAAACGTACCACATCATCAACCTCAGGGGTAGAAACCTCCTGAAGAATAATGTCAGTAATAGCAATAACACGATGCTTCTTAGGTGGCGCAACATTGAAAAAGTCTCCTGCTGTCATCTGGAATTTCTCCACAACACCATTGTCATTTTCAAGCCAAACTTCTGCTTCTCCAGCAATAATAAAGTTAGTTTCAATTTTTTTATTATGATACTGATAACTTGTACGTGTTCCTGCGTTTATATAAATACGCTTATAACAATAATGGTCATTTAACTCAAGCCAAACTTCCTTTCCCCATGGCTTTGTAACTTCTTTGAATGGTTTACTCTTGTACATAGTGATTAATTACATCTGATATAGTATTAATAATTGTTTCCTTTATATCTTCACGCTTAGAAAGTTCATTAATAAGCGCTAAATATGCTGGCTTTCCAAAATGATAATGTCCTGCGATTACTGAACATAACATTTTATTTTCTGCTGTATTTTTATTCATCCACTTTTTCCACTTACCTCCTTGATAAACTTCTTCTAGAAAATCATCAACTGGTATTCCGTAAACAAGGCACTTTGTGAGAACGATTTGTGTTTGAATAACGCCTAATTGTGGAGCAATATTAAGAGCATCAACTATACCTCTTCTCATATTTATATCATCCTTTGGAAGATAATCTGCATTGTGTTCCTTTAACTTAAGTCCTTTGCTTTGCAACATCTTCGCAACCTTTTCAACAAAAGGCTTATTAAATGAGCCCGCTTGATTAATCTCCTTAATCACAGTTCCAGTTTGCACAACGTAAAACTCTGGATTACAAAAACTCTTAAAGAAATCTATTTCCCTCTCCCATTCTGCCAAGTTAGGTAAGCTGTAATTTGTCCCAGTGTTTTCATCAGTACCAATCTCAAGCTCGATTTTTGGATTTAATTCTAAACAATGTAGTATCGCCTTCTTAGTTGCCTCTAATCTTTCACTATTAGTTCCTTTAAAGTGACAAAAGTCTATATGGATGAGATCAAAACCATTTTTTATGTCATCTTCAATGGTTTTGTAAGTATCGTCTAAGTCAAAGTCACCATTAAAACCAGGACCACAATGATCTCGACAAATCTTAACTTTGGCAAGAGGGTTATGTTTTTTCATATCCACCACAAATTCCATATATTCTTTAGTGGTCCAGTTGTTTACATAACCACCTTTGTAATCAATTTGATTTTTTGAAGCAATAAGCATTAATGGCTTACGATGAAAATGGGAATATCTAAAAGTTGCCTCAACAATCTCCGGACTCATCGGACCAAGTGCAATTGATATAGAATTTGTGCTGTTTTTAAGTGAAATCATAATTGTGATATTTTATCACACCTTCAATGATTTATGAAGCATACTTCTTCCGAGACCGTGTAACAAATTATCAAACGGCGCATTATGAAGTGGTGCCATATTTAAGAAAATCAATGAAGTAATAATCTTAATCTTTCTTAAATCATAATTATTATCTAGCAAAAACTGCTCGTAATGTTCTTTTACTTCTAATAAATCACTTTTTACAAAATAATCATAATACGCATGGTCCCCAGAAACACTTGCTGAAAACATGCCGTCCTTAATCAATGGGTAAGATAGTATTGTTCCACCGTATAGTTTTGCAAGATCATAATATAAGTCACCTACATGAACCAATCCACCGAACTCATGCCTCCAATCAAGAAGTAAGAATTTATCCTTTTCTGATGATTTATTTTTTGAAATTAAAATATTATCAAATTGCAAATCACCGTGAAAATTTGATGGTGTCCCGCCTGCAATGTAATCCCAATCAATTTTTGCTAATAATTCTTTTGTTGTTGGGACTTCTACCCCATTAACAAAACGACTTTCTTCTTCTGTGTTTGCTTTATCGGCATACATTTTAAGACGCTTTTCTGTTTTTGTTTTATAAAAATCTAGACAAGCTTTACTAAAATCATCTTTTTCTTTTTCAGATAATTTTGTATTTTTCCATAAGTATGTTTTTGCCCACTCCAAAAATTCTCCTGCGACTTTTTGATTAAGTGCACTATATACAGTTTGCCCATCAACCATTTTGTATGAATAAAAATGATTTCTATGCCCTTCTATTTCTGGGGAAATACCTGATAGGGCATTGTTTGCTCTGTGATTTCTTTTTTCTGTTACTGTTTTGTCAGCAAAAAACTTAATAACTCTACCGTTAACAAAATAAAGGAATTCATCATCTTTACTGAAATCAAACTTGTGCCCTCCCCCTGAGAAATTAATATTTGTTTCTATATAGTTATCCTTAGACCCTGTATCAAACCAAGTGAAACCAATTGGGACCAGCTTCTTTTCAATAAGCCCCTTGAAACCATCTGTCATTTGAAGCTCGTTTGCTTTTATTTCATTACTTTGCTCCAAGGCTAAGAAAAAGTCTTTATAATCACGAATTCCTGCCAATCCAATAAAAGCAAATTTATTATCGGTTTTAACTTTAGTATCTAGTTGGCATACAAGATTATTTTTTATTTTAACAGTACAATATTGTTCTGTTTCATGAACTGGTGCAATACCTAACCAGTTTTCATCAATCTCTGGAATATCCTCAAGAACTATTGTGTCCGCTGTACAAAAAATAAAAGGTGATTGTAAATGTTTCTTACAAGCCAAAAGTGAGTAACCTGGTCCACTGCCTGGTCCACTATATTTATCAACTTCAACAAAAGTAAACTTTCTATCTGGATATGCAAGTGTGAGATAGTCAACAACTGTATCCTTTTTATGCCCAACTGCTATTATTATTTCGGTATCTTCAGGAAACTTTTCGATAATATAAGAAATAACCGCCTTATTATTAACTGGTAAAATTCCTCTGTTGATTGAATCAGTGAAGTGACTTTCTTTTGGATCAACACCCGCTGCCAATATACAAACTTTATATTTATTATCTCCTATTTTCATATATTTATTTTTGTTTAATAATCTCCTTTACGTATTTCATCATCATACTAAGTGGCGCTTCTTTTCCAGTATACAGTGTAAACTGAGCTGCTGCTTGATGGAAAGACATAACATAACCTGGAACAATTATCTTTTTTTCTTTTTTTGCTGTCTGTATTAATTTAGTGTTAAGTGGTGATACAACTACATCCATTATCACATCATACTTTTTTATATCATCTTTATTAATAACCATCTCATTAATATTTGGTGACATTCCAACTGGTGTAGCGTTAATAAAAATATTAGCTTTTATTTCTTTTGTTTTATTATTTGGACAGTATGTAATATTAAACTCACTAGAAACTTTTTTAGATTTTTTGTCATCACGTGAGGACAAAATTATTTCTTTACAACCTTCTTTTTTAAGAGCTACGATTGCTGCTCTTGCCGCTCCACCTGCTCCAACAATATGAGCAGTTTTTCCTTTTGCTTTATATACACTGATCAGTGCTTTTTGCACACCTATAACGTCAGTATTGTAACCAGTTAAGATACCATCATTATTAACTACGGTGTTTATTGCCCCTATCTCTTTTGCAACCACATCAACTTTGTCTAAATATTTACCTATAACAGTTTTATGAGGCATAGATACACCACAACCTTTTATATGAAGAACTCTAACTGCGTCAACTGCTTTCGATAAGTCTTTTGGCATTACCTGAAATGGTTTATATATATAATCCATCGACAATGACTTGAACACCTTGTTAAAAATAAGACTACCGAAGTTACCCGGAGCAATTGCAATAGAAATACAACATGTTGTGTCTTTTGTGATTTTAATATTTTTTTTCATAATTTTTATAGTATATTTTTAATATTCTCGGGTAATTCAAAAAACTTTTCCATTATATGTAAACATGCTTCCCCTACCGCCCCTTCCCCCGCATTTGTTTGAGTAACATAGTCCGCATGTTTGCGGGCAAGATAAAAGGCGCTTGCTGGTGCAATACTATATCTTATGTGATTAAAAATAATAGCATCATGTATACCATCCCCCATATATATAGATTCTTCTAAATCAAAATTTTCCTGCAACCAAGAAAGCCTACTCGCTTCACTAACTAGTGTTAAATTTAACCCCATGTCTTCTGCTACTCTTTTTCTACTTATATCGAAACCTCTTTTGTCGGCAGATATAGCACAAACATTTATAAACTTACTGAGCATTTTTATTCCATCATTATCATGTGGGCCAAAAACTTTAGCTAATTTACCATCCTTAGTGTACAAAAACTGTCCTGTTGTTAACACCCCATCAACATCCAAAATTAAGTTTTTTATACTTTTTTGTGAAATATTCATTAAGTGATTATAGTCTATAAAACTAAACTTTGCAAAAATATTACAACAAATAAATAATGTGATATATACTACAAAAATGATTTTATACTTCGACAGCTACATTACAGATATACCCTTAAATGGTCAACATTCTACAATAAACGATGTTGTTAGATACGGTTGCAAAAACTACGCAATGCCAAAAAAAACTGAGATTGCAAAATACTCATTAGCAAGTTATGCAGTTTACCCTTGGAGTCATGTACTTATACGCTATGAACTTGATAACAAAGACGAGTACGAATCCTTCGATGCTTTCATTTTAAAATTATTCCCGAAGGCGGTTATTATGCACGAAAGAAGTGACAGCCAAGCTGATTATAGAAAGTCAGTAGAAATATTGGACACTTTTGATGATGATTGGATTTTCTATTCTCCAAACAATGACCACCCAATGATGACGAATGATATATCAACAATAGATAAACTTATAGAAAAAGCAAACACTTACAAAGATAAATATGAATTTATCTCTATTTATTATTCTCATTTTAGTGAATTTCTAAATATATCAAAAAAGAAAAACCCTTTTAATGCTACTTTTGGAAAAGATACTAGAACATTAGAAGAAGATGACTTAGCAATAACCATAGTGCGTAATGATGGTGACAACACTGCTGTTCAAATAGTTAACAAAAATCTCTTTAGACACTGGTTCGACTCTAAAGAATTAGGTGGTGGCAGAATTATTAGATCAGAAGATGTTAGAAATTATTTTATTACACATAATCAATTAATTATAAATCCAAAAAAAGAGATTTGTGCTCATTTTGATGGTTACCCTCACACAATAACTGCAAGACATGAAATTCTCCCAGAAGAAGTCCCTCCTCTTTTTGTTCCTCTTGGTTTTTTTGAAAATAATATAAAAATAAGATACGGGTATGACGCTTATAAAGAAGGTTGGACAAATATAAATCCAACCTTAAAAAACTATAGTTTTAAAGACACAGAAACTGGAACAGACCTCAAATGGACACTTGATGATATACCGTTATTTTGGAAAGAAAAAATATCTGAAATAGATGCGAATCCTTATCTAGACAAAAATACCATGCAGAAAGCAAGGGATGAAAATTATGAGCTGATTAAGAACCCTTGGAGTAACGAGTGGTATTATCTTCGTCAAGCCGCATATTTTATATTGGACATAATATATTACAACCCTAAACAAAAATTCCTTATTAAAAAAAGTGAGTGGCTAAAGAATAAATCAAAAAAATAAGTTTATTTTTTTATACTTAATCTTTTTAACAGCAAAGAAGAAAAGCGTTCTACGTCATTCCAATCTTCTTGCTCAAAAAATCCAAAAAATTTATATATAACAATATAAAGAATAAAAGATATACCTCCTGCTATAAGAAGTGTAAATAGGTTAGAAATAATATGTGAAACAAAAATATTATTAATTATTCCGACCAAACAACTTGTAACAATAGTTCCAGAAATTATTTTTATATAATATTTTTTTCTATTTAATAGATCTAAGTATCTAGTTTCAACATAATAAAATAGGTAAAAAATAGGGAGCACAGAAATAAGATATGCCCACGCTGCTCCCTTTATTCCAAAAAAAGGTAATAATACTACAAGTGCTACAACATTTAATAAAGCCATACCAACAGAAGATATTGTTAAAAATTTAAGTTTACCTAAACCTAAAAGAAAACTAGAGAGTGGTACAAAAAGTGCCAAAATAAAATTAGTTAAAGCCAAAATAACTAAAACGCTTGAAGACCTTTCAGCAAAATCTAAACTAAGCCAATATTGCAAAACCTGATAAGAAAAAGAAATTGTTGTTATGGTTAATGCCCCTGCAATTATAGTAATTAAACGAAATGTCCTAACATACATAGTCTTCATTCTTAATATTTCGTCACTTCCAGTAAACTGAGAGGTAAGTGGTAGCATGCCAACACTTAGTGCACCTGAAATACCAGGTATTCTTGTTGCCACATTCCCCGGCATACTATAGTAGGTCAAATTACTTGGCCCTGCAAAAAATGGAATTATTAATTTATCCAATGAACTAAGTGATGTGCTGGCAAAATTATTTATGAATGCAACAATTCCAAATCTGTAGCACTTAATTATTTCTTCTTTATACCAACGCAACTTAAATGTTGCTATCGGTAAAATGTTTTTTGCATTATAAAAAACAATCAGTGAAAAAATGGCAGTAATTAATAGTTGAGTAATAAAAATTTCTAATAAAGACCCCCCCAACTTAACAACAAGCAACATACCTAAACTAGAAAGTGTGGTTGATGCAATACTTATTTTATTTATAATATCAAATCTCTGTATTGCTTGTAATATTATGTTATATGTCGAAGTTATTGTTGCGAAAAAAATGGCACCGCCAGAAAATATAAAGAGTTTTGAATATTTTTCATATTCTGAAAAAGATGCAGGTAAAAAAGAAGTCCCTATTAAAGTAATACTCAATGAAACTAAAAGATAAAATGAACCTAATATAAAAAATAGCAAATTAGCTGAATGTATCAAACGTATCATTGCTCCCTCATCCTTCTTCCCGAAATAAAATGAAAGATCTTTAAGTACTGCTAGTGACAAACCAAATTCCAGCAAACCTAGTAAACCCATTGATGTACTTATAAACAAATAGATACCGTATTCTTTCACCCCTAATGTGAATATAATTATGGGTGTTACTAATAAAGTAAAAATAATAGGCCAGAGATGCCCGACAATACTATATGAACTATTTTTAAAAGCTTTGTATGTAAGTGATTCTTTTTCCATTTTAGTCCTTTTTATTATACTATCATGATAATACAGAACAGTCTTCACATTTCTAAAATGTTATACTAAATAAAAATGAAATTTACTGTTATAACTCCAACTTACAAAAGAGCAAATAAACTGGTTAGAGCTGTTAATTCGGTACTTAGCCAAACATACACTGATTGGGAAATGATAATTGTAAATGATTCCCCGCATGATAATACATATCAAGGTTTTGCCTCATCAATCAATGACTCACGTATTCACTACCACATAAATGATACAAATCGTGGAGTAAATTATTCTAGAAATTTTGCTATGGACAAAGCATCTTCTGGTAGTGATTGGACTATATTTTTGGATGACGATGATTACTTAGCGCCTGATTCACTACAAACCTTCCATGATCTTATTTTGCTACATAGTGGAAAAAAGTGGTTCATCACAAATCGTGCATATGTAGATGGGAAACCAGTCACTCAATTTCCTGCCCCAGAAGCTGAATATTCTTATATATGGGACTGCTTAATTCTTAAGAGAGGAAAGGGTGATGTGACTCATTGTATAGAAACAAAATTACTCACAACAAACCATATTAGATATTCTAGACATATAAAACAAGCCGAGGAGTGGATCTTTTACTATCAAATTTCACTTTTAGAAAAATTATTTTATCATGACCACAATAGTACAATTACGGATGGTTATGATATAGAAAATGGTCTCAACTTTAGAAAAAGAACTCGGGAGGAGCAATTTAACACTCTTATGAAATTTGTACACGAAGGTCAACATTTAAAACTAATTGGGCGTCCAACGTTTATTTTGTACTTATTTATGAGATTAATTAGATTATTAATAAAATAAGCTATATTTTATTATTAACAATATCTTCAATATAATTCTTAATGCTTTTTTTAGCCTTCCAACCTAGTTCGCGCTTTGCTCTAGAAACATCCACAACTGTATTCATTCTATTACCTTTACGTTCTGGCAACATAACGATTTCTAATCCGAACATTTTTGCTATTTCAAGAATACTAAATCCTTCTTCAGCTCCAAGTCCGTAATCATCCCCTTCTCCTTTTTCCCCAACAAGAACAAGGCCTTTAACAATATCATCTATATGGGTAAAATTTCTAACTTGTAGTCCTGGACTTACCACATTTATAGATTTTTTATTTTTAAAATTCTCTTTAAAAATACCAATAACTGTTGCATACGATCCCTTTGAAATTTCTCTTGGTCCATATACATTATAAAAATAAGTAATTGCATATTTGAGCCCAAACCACTGACTGTAATTACGAACAAGTTCTGTATTACTTGCTTTTGTCCACGCATACGGACTTTGATCACGACCAATACCGCCATCAGCAAATTTAGTACTTGAACCAGCATAAATAAGTTTTACATTATTTATTCGACAAAACTCGAGCACTGCGAATGTTCCATTTTTATTATAGTCCCAAACTATATCCAAATCATCAAAACTTTTTTCTACTCGAGAATATTCACCTAAATGAAAAATAATGTCTGGGATTTTAGTAACATGTTTTTTAATGTTTTTTGTGTGTCCTTTTATATACGTTGCCCCTTTTATGTGATTTTCTTCTTTTCCAGTAAAATAATTATCTAATGAATAAACATCATATGAAACATCTTTAACAAGAGCTTCAATTAAGTGGGAGCCTATAAATCCAGCACCGCCTGTAACTAGTACTATTTTTTTGTTTGTTTTTGGGGATTTAGTCATGTAAGTATTCATAATACAATAAATAGATAATGAATACAAAATTTAACTTACTTTATTTATTACTAAAAAATTTCTTATAATATTCTGCTGTTTTCATTAATCCATCTTTAAGGCTAGTTTTTTTATCCCAACCTAAACTCTTTATTTTTGTACTATCAAGCGCGTGTTCCCTGGTCTCTGAAGCGTGTGACATTTCCACAATTTCAACACCTCCTTCATATCCAGCCACTTCACATATACTTTGCGCAACTTCATAAATAGTATGCTGTTGACCACCTATGCAATATATATCGCCTGGAGTTGCTTTTTCTTGCAAAAGCAACATTGCATCAATTAGGTCATCTATATAAATAAACTCTCTCAAACTATCTTTAAAAGAAGAGTAGACGACAGGTGCTTTGTTATCATAAACATGGGAAAATGACTTCGGTATTAATCTTGTACTATTTTGGTCACCTGGTCCATAGACATTAACAGTTCTAAAAATAATTACTGGAACTTTAAAACTTCTAAAATAATCTTGAGCTATAAAATCCTGACAAGCTTTTGCTGTTTCGTAAGTATTGCCAGGTAAAAAATGTGTTTCTTCATTGTATGGTGGTTCGGATCTTCCATATACTTTGTACGATGTACTTATAATAACCTTTTGAACTTTTACCTTGGAAATTCTAACTGCCTCAAGTAACGACGTTACTCCATAAACTGTATTTAGATACGAGGTTCTTGGATTTTTTGTATATTCAGAAACAATTGCCTCTCCGGCCAAATGATATATGTGAGTAACTTGGTGAGTTTGAAGAATATAAACCAAAAGTTCTACATTATTTATGTCCCCAACAACCGGAATAATTCTCTCTGAATTACCAAGATATTCGAAATTATTACTTCTAGAAAGAAGGATGACTTTAGTTCTATCAGAATTAGATAACACTCTTTCAGTTAATGATCTACCTATAAAACCTGAAGCACCTGTTATTAGTATAGTATTTGTCATTTTTAATATATGAAACTTATTATATATAAATACTAACACATTATTATAATTAATAACTAAAATGTACTTTGTTTTTAAATAATAGTAGAATAAATATTATATGAAACTACTAATTACTGGTGGGGCGGGGTTCATAGGCTCAAATTTTGTTCATTATATTTTTAATAAATATCCTGAATATGAAATTATTAATCTTGATGCTTTAACTTATGCTGGCTGTAAAGAAAATTTAGAAATTTTTGAAAAAGATAGTAGGTATACATTTGTTCATGGTTCTATATGTGACAGATTGCTTGTTGATAGTCTAATGCAAAAAGTAGACGCAGTTGTTCATTTTGCAGCTGAATCTCATGTTGATAGGTCTATAGAAAATCCACAAGATTTTATCATAACAAATATCGTAGGTACACATACACTTCTTCAATCTGCTTTACACAATGGGAATAAACGTTTTCATCATATTTCAACCGATGAAGTGTTTGGGCAACTATCGGATACTGATGAGCCATTTTCTGAAACAACACCATATGACCCAAGAAGTCCATACAGTGCCTCCAAAGCTAGTTCAGACCATTTAGTTAGGTCTTACTTTCATACATATGGTTTACCTATAACTATTTCAAATTGTTCAAATAATTACGGACAATATCACTTTCCAGAAAAGTTAATACCGCTTGCTATTACAAATATTCTTAATAATAAAAAAGTTCCTATTTATGGCGATGGCATGCAAATAAGAGACTGGTTGCATGTTGAAGACCATTGTCGAGCAATTGATTTTATTTTACATAAAGGCATTATAGGTGAAACATATTGTGTTGGAGGAGATAGTGAATACACCAATAAAGATCTTCTTCGCATTATTCTAAAGATTATGAATAAGGATGAGAGTCTTTTTGAATATGTAAAGGATAGGGCCGGACACGATAGGCGCTATGCTATTAATTTTTCCAAAATCGAAAAAGATCTTGGCTGGAAACCAATAATTGATATAAAAACTGGACTAGAGAATACCATAAAGTGGTACAAAGAAAACGAAAAGTGGTGGAAAAACAAAAAGTAGGTAAATGTGGTATAGTAATTAAATAACTTGAATAATATGAAAGGAATTATTTTATCTGGCGGAGCAGGAACAAGACTTAGTCCATTAACCAAGGTAACATCTAAGCAACTTTTGCCTATATATAATAGACCAATGATTTTTTATCCACTTAATACACTTATTAAAGCGGGTATAAAAGAAATTTTGATTATTGTAGCACCAGAAAAGGCCGGTGAATATCTGAATCTTCTTGGTTCTGGTAAAAAGTTTGGTGTAAAATTTACATATGAAGTTCAAGACAAACCAAAAGGGCTACCTGAAGCATTTATTATTGGGGAAACTTTTTTAGGTAATGACGACGTTGTAATGATTCTTGGAGATAATATATTTGAAGAAGATTTATCTAAACACATAAGTTCATTTAAGAAAGGTGCACGCGTAGTCGCAAAAAAAGTTTCAGACCCTGAACGTTCTGGTGTTGTTGAGTTTGATAAAAATATGAAAGTTTTATCGATAGAAGAAAAACCAAAAAAACCAAAAAGTAATTATATCATTCCTGGTTTTTATATTTGTGATTCTCGTGTTATTTCAATAGCAAAATCACTAAAACCTAGCAAGAGAAACGAGCTTGAGATTACTGATATCCTTAAACACTATTTGAAACTTGGAGAACTTGATGTTAGAAAAATAAATAAAAAATGGATTGATGCTGGAACGTTTGATTCTTTATTGAGTGCAAACATTCTTGCTCAAAAAAAACTACACAAAGATTTGATAATATAAATAGTGTGGATTTAGGGAATATGATATATTGAATATATCATGAAAAAAGCAATTATAACTGGAATAACAGGACAAGATGGGGCGTATTTAGCAAGGTTGCTTTTAGAAAAAGGCTATGAAGTGCACGGAATAAAACGCCGTAGCTCATTATTCAATACTGCTCGAGTTGATGACATATATGAAGACCAGCACACCGCCACACGATTCAAAATGCATTTTGGTGACCTGTCTGATACAAGTAGTTTGGTCCAAATCATAAAAGCAATACAGCCGGATGAAATTTATAACCTTGCTGCGCAATCACATGTAAAAGTTTCTTTTGAAATACCTGAATACACTGCTGATGTAGTTGCTGTTGGAGTGTTAAGAATATTAGAAGCTGTTCGCATTTGTGGCTTAGAAAAAACAACACGTATCTATCAAGCTTCTTCTTCTGAGATGTTCGGTGAGGTTCTCGAAACTCCACAAAAAGAAACTACTCCTTTTAATCCACGTAGTCCATATGGAGTTGCAAAAGTTTTTGGTTTTCAAATTATGAAAAATTATCGTGAGAGTTATGGTATGTTTACCTCAAATGGAATACTTTTTAACCATGAAAGTCCAATGCGTGGTGAAACATTCGTAACAAGAAAAATTACTCGTGCTGTTGCGCGCATTTCACTTGGATTAGAGGAAATACTTTATCTTGGTAACTTAGATGCTAAACGCGACTGGGGTCATGCAAAGGATTACGTAGAGGCTATGTGGCTTATATTGCAACATTCGTCCCCTGATGATTTTGTCATTGCAACTGGAGAACAATACAGTGTTAGAACTTTTGTTGAATTAGCTTTCAAGCATATTGGAGTTGATATTGTTTGGGAGGGAAAAGGTGTTGATGAAATAGGTAAAGATAAAAAAACTGGAAAGGTTGTTGTAAAAGTTGATGAGAAATATTATCGCCCAGCGGAAGTAGAAACACTTCTTGGGGATGCAACTAAAGCAAAAAAATTACTTGGTTGGACCCCAAAAATTAGCACCAAAGAATTACTTACAGAAATGATGATATATGACCTTGAAGAAGCAAAACGTGAAAAACACATAATTGATGGTGGTTTTAAAAAATAACATAACTTTAATTATGGATAAAAATTCTCTTATTTATATAGCAGGACATAATGGAATGGTAGGTAGTGCTATTGTTCGAGATTTAAAAGAAAAAGGTTTTACTAATATCATTACAAAAAAAAGAAATGAGCTTAATCTTCTTAGTCAATCAGATGTAGATTCTTTTTTTGAAAAAAATAAACCAGAATATGTTTTTCTTGCTGCTGCAAAAGTAGGAGGCATTATTGGTAATAGTGAATACCCGGCAGATTTTATATATGAAAATCTAATGATTGAATCAAATGTGATTAATGCTTCCTATAAAAATAAAGTGAGGAAATTACTCTTCCTTGGTTCATCGTGTATTTATCCAAAATTCGCACCACAACCTATGACTGAGGATGTTCTTCTTACAAGTTCACTTGAACCTACAAATGAATATTATGCAGTAGCAAAAATTGCTGGTATAAAACTATGTGAAGCTTATCGTCGTCAATATGGGTGTGATTTTATTTCTGTCATGCCAACTAATCTATATGGTAAGGGTGATTCTTATAATTTAAATAATTCTCATGTTATTCCTGCAATGATTAGAAAATTTCATGAAGCTAAAGAAAACAAATCCCCTACAGTAACTATTTGGGGAACAGGCAAACCAATGCGTGAATTTTTGTATGCAGATGACTTAGCAAATGCATGTACATTCTTGATGGAAAATTACAGCGAAGAACAACACATAAATATTGGGACTGGTGTTGATGTCACTATAAAAGAACTTGCGGAAACAGTTGGTGAGGTTATTGGTTATGAAGGTGAAATAATTTTTGACACAACTAAACCTGATGGAACTCCAAGAAAATTACTAGATGTAACAAAATTACACAACCTCGGGTGGAAGCACACTATTGAATTAAAGGATGGACTTAAAATGGCATATAATGAATTCTTAACAGAATTATCAAATTCTTCTCTGCGTAGTTAGTGTTATATTAGTTAAATATGTATTAGTATCTATTTTATTTTAACTCTGTTAAAATAAAATAATTGTCTATGAAAAACATTATTTATCCTGTTATTTTAGCTGGTGGTTCAGGCACAAGATTATGGCCACGCTCTAGAGAAAAGAGTCCTAAGCAATTCATTCCTCTTATTGAGGGAAGAAGTTTATTCCAAGAAACATGTTTACGTTTTTCTGATAGAGGAATGTTTGCCTTTCCAACAATCATAACTCACGAAGAACATCGTTTTCTGGTACGAGATCAATTAAAAAAACTTGGCATTATTGATGCTAAAATTATCACAGAACCAGTTGCTAAAAACACATTAGCCGCCTGCTTATCTGCATCATATTTTTTAAAAAACACAGTTGGTAATATTCCTATGCTGTTTACTCCTGCTGATCATATTACTTCTGAAGATGAACACCTATTAAATACACTTATGAACGCTCTACCCTTTGTTTTGGATGGGGCTATTTGTATTTTTGGAATTAAACCAAACACACCTAATACTGGTTATGGTTATATAACAAAAGGTAGTATTGTTAATAAAAATATATACAAACCCTCTTTGTTTATAGAAAAACCAGAAAAGGAAAGGGCTATTGAACTTATAAAAGATGGAGCTCTATGGAATTCAGGTTTGTATTTTTGTACTCCAGAAACTCTTGAAAGTGAAGCGACTAAGTATGCGCCTAATTTACAAAATTTATTAGGTAACTTTTTCTTAAAATTAAAAGAAAATACCCATGGTTTTAATGTTATCAATAAGGATGTTTATGATTCAATTATTCCAATTTCTATAGACAAAGGTATAACTGAGAAAACTGATAGATTAATTATTGCAGAAACTCCTATCATTTGGAATGATCTTGGCTCTTGGAAATCACTTCATGATCATTTCGACAAAAACGAACATGGAAATGTGATACGTGGAGATGCTGTCTTGCTTGAAACTAAAAATTCATACGTGGAAAGTACGAGTCGACTTGTTACTATTTTTGGAGTTGAAAGTATTGGTGTTATAGAAACATCTGATGCTGTTTTAGTATTTAACCTTAAAGAAAGTGAGTCGGTTAAGAAAATTGTTGAAAAATTAAATGAAGACAAGAGAGCGGAGCTTGATGTCCACACTACAGTACAAAAACCATGGGGAGAGTATGAAGTACTTGGAGACGAAGAACATTATAAGGCAAAGAAATTAACAGTTTATCCAGGAAGCGGAGGACTGAGCATTCAAAGACATAAAAGACGTGCTGAGCACTGGATTGTTGTTAGTGGCATAGCAACAGTAACATTAGACGATAAAGTTTTTGAACTACAAAAGAATGAATCGGTATTTATTCCTATGGGATCACTTCATCGACTTCAAAATAATCATAATGAGGTACTTCAGCTCATTGAAGTTCAAACTGGGGATTATTTTGGCGAAGATGACATTGAAAGGTTTGGTGACACGTACGGAAGGTCTTAGAATATAACTTATTATTTATTTCCGAATATTGATTTAAAGAAAGCAATTAATCTTGTATCTTTAACTAGTTTAGTATGTGTTAAATTAGTAGATGTTGAATTTATACTATTTTTATTAGTACTTGTTGACACTTCGATAACACGACTACTTATTTTCTTTTGAATATTATTAACTGCTAATTTTGTAGAAGATAATACTTTATTTATTTCTTCTCGACCGGATTGCACAACAATTCTTTGATTATCCTCTGTTACATTTTCCTCAATAACATATCTAGTTACTTCTTCCATTGTTGGAAAAAGTATTTTAATAATTGTGCTGGTGCTTATAGTTGTACTTGCAAAGCCCATAGCCATGCTTGATATATGTGTCACACTATTACTAGCAAGTACAGTATTTTTAGGAAATGAAAAATTTGCTCCATCAACAGAAAGTTTCCATTGAGATAAGTCTAATTCGTAATTATTTGAATTTGAAATATCAATATATTTTCCGTATTTACCTGTGCCAATTTTTGCAATTGAAATTTCTGGTGTAACAACTCTAACCAACATTCGACCAGTACCTGTTACATATCCGTTTGTTCCTTCTACCGAAACAACATATTTCCCTGGATAAGCATATCTATATATCGTTGAACTACCTACCCCTTGCCCTCCATCACCATATGCCCATGTGTATGTAAGATTATCAATATTTTTCCCAGCATGATTTAGACCAAAAACTGAAAAATTTGTATCTGCTCCAGCAATTACAATTTTATCTTGAGGTAGATAAAGTACTATGTCTGCAAGTGGAGCCGACATCTGTGCTACTGTTGCTTGAGTATTTGTTATCGATACAGACGAAGATGTTGTACTATATTCTAATACTGATAACTGATTAGTATTTCCAGGAGTTGCACTACCTCTTACCCACACACTATCTATTTTTGATAATGTACTTCCGTCATTATTACCACCAATAGAAACAGTATAATTAGTAGCATCTACTTCTTGACCACTAGAAGTCTGCTTAAGTGAGACGTGTTCACCAGAATTAGAAAGTGAGAAGGCACTGTCGTAAATAATTCCAGAATAGTTTGGATTGTCTTCTAGAAATTTTGTCGGATTATCTACAATGACGGCATAACCGCCTACTGGTAAAATTGACCCGCCTGAATAACTTGCAATGCTGTGATTTGTGTTACTTTCAAAAAACTTCCATGAAGTAATATCTACACCACCACTCGTGTCATTGAATATTTCTATCCATTCACGTGAAGTATCAGACCCTAAAGGGTCATACATTACTTCAGAAATATAAATTGCCTCAACTTGAGAAACGTAACTTATTAATGAAAAAATAATAAGTAGTTTCTTCATAAATTACTCCTCAATCAATTTTCTGAGAATATCTTCCGCCACCTCCTTTCTTCTCTTTTCTTCTTCTTTATGTTTAATATTATTTTCTACTGATACCCTTTTAACTTCTTCTTGTTTCTTGTTTATTGAATCATCACTCTTATCCTTAACCTCTTCTTTTATTGGAGAATTTTCACTCAAAGCTTTTGCCAGAGCATCTTTAAGAGACATGGCTGGCTTATCATCAAATTGTGTTGTTTGTGGAGTTGTTTTTTGTGCAAATGTTTTTGAGTTATTTATCTGATTGTTGGTGTGAGTATGCTTTGAATATGAATTATGAGTGGATTTGTCTACATTTATTTTAACTTCTGTTTGTATAATTGGTTGAGTAACTTCAATTGCTACTGGCTTTATTTCTTGTTTAATAACCTCAACCACTTCTGGTTTCTTTTCAATTTCTATCTTTTTTACATCATCATATCTTTTTAAATTATTATCAAATCTCTTAAGATTATCACTACGTTTTGGTGGGTAAGGATTATCGTTTTTATATTCATTAACTTTCAAAAACTTTCCATCAGGCAAAGCCGTTTCTACTTTTGGTTTATCAACTTTTGGAACTGGTTTGTAGAATTCTGCAACCTCATCTTCAACCATAAACTTTGGTTTTGCGTATGTTGTACGTGAAAAATTTATCACCGCTTGCATGTGCGACTGAACAGGTTTTTGTATTGGTGGAAGTGTCTTAGCAGAAAATGGTTTTGACCCCTGTCCATCAATCATAAGTCGTATATAAATTTGATAAGCTGACAGATTAACAAAATCATCTAGTATAAAAAATGGCGCGAATTCTTTCTCAAATACTTCAGCGTCTGTAGCTCCAACACGAAATGTAATCATTGTTCCCACGTTTCCAAACACCGCAGCCTTAACATCATCGGTCATCTGCTCTATATATTGATGTGCGACAGTAAGTGCAAGTTTATATTTTCTTGCCTCTGAAAGAATACTTGCGAATGATTCATTGGCAAAGTTTTGAAATTCATCCACATAAAAATAGCACGGAGGTAATTTTTCTTGAGTAGTTAAATCGACATCTGCTCGTGACATTGCAGCCAAGTATATTTTAGTTATCAAAAGTGACCCGAGTAAATTAGCGTTCCCTTCTCCCACTTTTCCTTTAGAAAGATTCACAATAAAAATCTTCTTCTCGTCCATCATTTTACGTGCATCAAATGATGTCTTCTTTTGTCCAATAATATTTCTAATTAATGGATTAGAAATAAACTGACCGATTTTATTTTGAATTGATGGTGCAAGTTCTTGTGCCGTTTTATCCGTATAATTTGCATATTCATTTACCCAAAAATCTTTTACGGTTGGGTCAGTTACATTAGAAACAATAAATTTTCGATACTCTTTATCAAACAACATTCTGTTTACACCAAGAAGAGTTTGTCCGTCATTCTCCAGGAGGGCAAGGATAATATTATTAAGCACATACTCCATACGAGCAGAAAATGTTCCTTTACCGTCACCATCAGTAAATATTTTCTTAAATGCTGACATCATACCGTTTGCAAGAAGATATCTTTTTTCTGCTGGAACTTTTTCTAACATATTAAGACCCATCGGAAACTCACCATCAAATGGCGCAAAATAAACAACATCCTTAATACGTGACTCTGGAATATGGTCGAGCAACTTTTCAGCAAGTGAACCATGTGGATCAATAACGAAAACACCTTCACCGTTATTTATATCTTGTATAACTAAGTTTTCAATAAGAACAGATTTACCCATACCGGACTTACCAATGATATAAGAATGCTTTGTTCTATCTATTTCTTTGATACCAAATGTAAGCTGTTTATTACGATAATCAATTTTGCCTATATAGGTAACTTTTTGTGATGGACGATCGTCTGACATAATAAATAGTATATCAAAACTAGAGACTAGGTGTTAGGGACTAGGTGTTAAATAAATAATGCAAAAGTAAAACGCCATCTTGCGATGGCGTTTGAAAAAATTCATCAACAGAAAAGTTTTTATTTTACTTTTATGCAACTTCTGTTTCTTGAACTTTTTTATTGGGACAATTTTTCTCGAGTGCAATGAGAATCAATTTCCTCAACTCTTCACGACGAACGAATAGGTTCTTTGAAAGCCCGAGACTAACTCCCGTCCTCGGGTCTTTTTTGTCCGCCAAACCAGCGTCAAGGAAAAGAAATTGCGTGAACACTTCTCTTGCATTCAATTCGTTCACAGGAAGACTGAAATTTGGGCGGTGAAAACGGAGCAACTCTCTCGAACTCATTTGTATTCCCCTTTTTAAGAACATACAGCCGAGACGGCCGAAACTATACACTACCATTTTTCTCAAAAATTGCAAACAGTATAAAAATAAAAAGACCCCCATCTCGCATGACATTGTCATTTGATTTGGGGGTCTGACCAATTACGGTCTTGTTATGCAGCCTTCAGGCCAGCAGTCTTGCCGGCCTCGCTCGTCGTCGCCTTTACAGCTGCGACAGTGTTGATCAAGTCACCGGCTGAACGTGTGTCGACGATGACCATGTTGCCGTGAGCAGCCGCATTCGAAATGGTATCCAGACGATTGGTCTCGTTTAGGAACTGCATCGCTTCTTGCGAAGTGAGTCCAGCTTTTGTCATCGTTTCCATCGCTTGCTCGAGACCCCTGGCCATTGCTTCACGCATCTTAGCCATACCTTCACCTTGAAGTCGCTTGCTTTCCGACTCTGCTTCTGCAACACCAACGAGTTTGATACGCGCAGCTTCTGCTTCGTTCACAGCCGCTTCTTTGAACCTCTTTGAAGCGATGACGCGGTTGAATGCGTCACGTACATCGTCGCTCGGCTGCGGTTGGTCAACAAGAACATTCTCGATGATATAGCCATAGCGTTCAAACTGCGTACTCAGAGCCTCTTTCACCTGCCCTTCCAGCAACTCGCGATTGACGTAAAGTTCCACCATGTCCATACCCGACGCCGTCTGACGAACGTTGTTGAGTACGTATGAAGTGATCTGCACTTCTGGTTTCTCGAGTTCGTAATGTGCCTTAACGGCACCCACCGAATCATCGCTCGCACGATACTGCACCTTAACGGGAAGTGTCATGAAGGCGTCGTCCTTGGTCTTGACACTTACATTGGTCTTTGTTTCTTGTTGTTGCAAGTTGACGAAATGTCTAACCGATGTTATCGGCCAAGGCATCTTGAACTGTAGACCAGGCAAACGTGCACGTGCGTGCGGTTTCCCGAAGGTCTCGAGGATACCTGCCGTCTTTCCACGAACGATGAAGATCGAGGTGAAAATAAGCCAGAACGTAACGAGAACCATGACCATTTTCCACGAGAAGATGAAACCGACGATGTTGCTTAGGATGATTTCCATTGATTGAACTCCTGTAGTGGTTGACAAAAAACATCTATATAAACAGATGTACTATATCATGATTATAATATTTTGTCAAGCAAATTTTATCCGAATTTACTGAGCTTTAAGAGCGGTCTGGGTGTATTTATTCGAAGGATCCCACAGCATCCAGGATTTTATTCCTAAACGTTCACCGGCGCTAATTTGAGCTCTAACCATTTCCGCAGTATAAACCCCTCCCATATCAAAATCTTGATACCATGGGCGATATTTTGCCCTTATAGTAGATGTTGACTGTCCTGTACTACTTGCCACTTCATCAGCAATTTCAATACCTAATTTCATGGAATAAGTAATGATTTCTCCTGGGTGTTGGGCTGGTTTTTGATAGCCTGCTGTTCCTGGATAAAAGTGTGAGGGATATATCATTGGAGCAACATAATCAAAAGTTTGAAGAGCGGCATGCATATCTTGTCCAAGCACAGCAATGTCCACTTTTGTAACCATAATAATTCCGAACAAATCCCCTGACACAGGAATACCATCTTTTCTTAATGAGTCAGTAATATAATGATAAAAATCAGAAATTATAGCAGGCTTGTTTACATGTACCCCTCCTTTACCACTAATTGGAAATGACATGTCAGCTAATGCTCCATCGGTAGGGAATCTTATGTAGTCCAAATTAACTTCATCAAATCCTCGTGCGTAACTTTCTTTAGAAAGATCTTCAATGTATCTCCACATCTTTCTTGAGCCAGAGTCTACCCATGGTATGCCTTTATGATCCTTCCAAACTCCTCCCGTTTTTTTTGATAATACTGCTTCTTCTGGATGAAGTTTCACATAAAGCGGATCTTGAAAGGCAGACACGCGCGCAATAACATAAATATTTTTACTATGAAGCTCATCGATAAATTCGTTTATGTCTCGTGCTCGACCATCCCATGTAATTACTCCAGTATTATCTTTGACATCAATAACAACTGCGTTTAATTCAGTATCTTCAATCAGCTTCACAAGACGTGAGCGAATAGATGGACTACCAGCAACCCAACTCGACATATATACCGCCTTCACATGCTCTGGTGTTTTGATATGAGTAACAATTCTTGGTGTTGTTGTTGCATTAACACTCTTTGAATTATTTTCTTTTTTTGAAACACTACCAACAATACTAGAAGAGGTTGTAGCCTTTTCTTCTGCAAGAACATATTCCTCTGTTCCAAAATTCTTTACTATGGAAACATGTTGATACCCACTATACATTATCCAAAAAAAAACTAAACTAACTAATGTTATAAACGCCCCGATTATTTTCATGAATTAACTTTGTGTTCGATTACAGGATTACTTTCTGTTTCTTGATGATCAGGACTATGCACAACCTTCTTGCGTAAATCGAGTGTACTAATATACAAAAATACACCAGCAATAATAAAAACAACATCTTTAAAAATACTTGGGATAAAAATCCAAGGAGATAATACAAGGAGCACTGCAACAAAGCGTTTAATTCCGAGTGGTGACATAGTTAATACAGTATACAGTTTTTGTTTCATAGTTTCCAGTTTTAACAAACATAAAAAGAAAACGAGCAAAACCTTCGGTTTTGCTCGTTACAGTACCAATCACGATGTTTCAAAGAGACGACGTTCCCATGCATCAATAATCTTCAAACACAAATCACGTGACATGGTTACGCCCCCAGAACGACGACTAACAGAATAACGATTAATAGAAATCCTGTTTACGATAAACCTAAATTCAGACAAATCTGTTTCATTTGGGAAAATCACATACCCACCCAACCTATCGAAAGTGTCATCATTAGATCTAGCCGACTCCGTTATTGCTATCGGCAAAACAATTTTCATATGTTGCCCAACTTCACCGACCGGCCACTCACGCTGTTCTCCTTTGTCGCATATAGGCATACGGACATGAAACAATGGCGCCCTTCTACGCAATTCCTCAAAGGTGCTTGCAAAGTGACAATGCTCCAACGCTTGTAGATTTGGTCCATCTCCAATTGTCCTAACAATAGTGCTTATCTTTTGTGGAGGAAAAACGGCTTCATACTTTTCTAGATCAAGAAACAACTTCCATTCATCTTTGGGCATACACCCTCCGTTACAAAGAACACCTTTGTAGTAGTGCAAAGGTAACACTCTTCTTCCCTTTCGAGACGACCTGGTCCATACGGATACAGGAATTACAACAAATCTAACATAGATAATTTTTAATTTCTAGTATTCTTTTTTTCAAACAAATAATCTCCTAATGTCCCTCAACAATCACCACAAATTCCCCTCTTATATGGTCTTTATTCATTTCAAAATACTTTTTTATTTCTTCAACTCCACCTCTTATGACTTCCTCGTGCATTTTGGTTAGCTCTCGTGCAATAACAATTTGTCGTTTATCATCAAGATATTTTGCAAGTGACTCAAGTGTCTTTTCTATACGATGTACTGATTCATAGAAAACTGAAGTCATTTCACTTTCAGTAATTATTTTGAATAATGTCTCACGTCCTTTCTTGTGTGGCAAAAATCCATAAAATGTAAAATTGGCTGACGATATTCCTGAAGCTGACAATGCTGTAATAAGAGCGGATGCTCCGGGCAAGGCAATCACGTCCACATCTTTCAATTCATTTCGTACTTTATCAACAAGAAGAACTCCGGGATCAGAAATAGTTGGAGTCCCAGCATCAGACACAAGAGCAATTTGTTTACCCTCTTCTAACATCTCCATGATTTTTTCAATATTCTTCACCCCTGTCTGCGCATAAAAAACAGATGTCTTTGTTGTAATATCATATTCCTTAAATAATCTCTGAGTAACTGATGTGTCTTCACACAAAACTAAATCGACTTCTTTCAAAATACGAAGTGCTCGAAGTGTTATATCTTCTAGATTACCGATTGGTGTTGGCACAACATACAACTTTCCAAAATTGTCATTCATAATCGTATCCTATCACACAAAAGAAAAAGTCCCGACATCGCGCCGAGACTTCTGAAATCATGCCCACATTACAAACAAATAATTTATAATCACAAACCATGTCCAAAAACTAGAAGTTACCTTCCACTTCAATGGAGTCAATAGAAAAAAGAAATCCCTGCCTATGCTCGCTATACACAACTAGCCAATAATTTGGAGGGACACCCTCTTCAAGAGAAATTTTTACAAACAAAAAACTTGCCCCCATTTTGCTTCGTTTCGATTTCAATATTTGTTCCGGCACAAAAATCTGAACAGGTTTACTATCCTCTCCGACACAAAAGACCTCTGTCGTGTCCGTCAAATTGGTATGCTGTCTCAAAGTCATAGCTTTCGGACAATCAATAAAATGACGAAGGGCTTTAGGTAAGAGCAAAGAGAAATCAAATCCATTGTCCACTTTCACTTCACTTCCCCTTTATTTCAAAAGAACAACAAAATCAATATAGATTTGGAAGTTTATATATTAGCACAAATAACAATACGTACAAATTTATTCCACAAAATTTACTTCTCTTTCTAATCGAATACCTGTATCTTGTTCTATCTTTTGTACAATCATTCCAGAAAATAAAATCACATCCTGATAAGTTGCATTCCCGTAATTCACAATTACAAGAGGTTGATTAGGCCATGTTCCGACATCGCCCACGCGTACACCTTTCATTTGTGCTATATGTTCTATAAGCCAAGCTGCAGGAATTTTATATCCACCTTCAGTTTCATGAAGTGGAATGTCTTCATATTTATTTCTTAATGATTCTCCTTTTTCTTTTGTAATTATAGGATTTTTAAAAAATGACCCCGTGTTCGGATAAACATTATAATCAGGTAATTTTTCTTTTCTAGTTTTGATAACAAGTTCTCTAACTTCTTTTGGGTTAATATTTTCTTTTCCAATTAAAATGTCTAATGGTTTATATGTAAGGATTGGATTTGAAATTTTTGAAAGTTTTATTGTAACAGAAGTAATCACATATCTCCCTTTCTCTTCTTTAAAAATTGAACTACGATAACCAAAATTGCACTGTTCATTTAATAATTCCATAAAATCATCTGTGACCGTGTCGTATACTCGTAAAGAAATAAGCGTGTCCTTCAATTCACTTCCGTATGCACCAATGTTTTGTACAGGGGCCGCCCCTACTGTACCTGGAATGTATGATAGATTTTCTATTCCCCACCAATCTTTACTAACTACATAATCAACAATATCGTCCCATGTTTCACCTGCTCCAATTACAAGCAAAACATTATTATCTGATTCCTTAACGTATGTTCCTTTTATTTCCATTTTCAAAAAAAGCACATTCTGAATTGTGTCATTAAAAAAAGAGTTAGTCCCTTCACCCAAAACAGATACTTTTATATTACGAGCTTTTGCACATGAAAAAGCTTCACGAAGTTTTTCTTCAGTATCAACAACAACAAGATTTGCCTCACCTCCTATACGAAGTGAGGAGTAATCCTTCATTAATACTTTTTGTATATCTTTCATTAATTACTTTGTAGTATATAACAAAACCCGAATCAATTAATTCGGGCTTTGTTATTTTGTGCGCGGTCCTGGATTCGCCTCTCGCATTGCTATGCTCGAAACCTACGTCCTCTCTTCGAGGACTGCGGCCCGCGGTTCGAATCCAGGACCGCATTAAAAATAAAAAGGTGGCAGGGGTCATTTTCATCATCTTTTTATTGCTGTGCGCGAACCAAGATTCG
>JACCDG010161550.1_pt1 | contig 50864 bp, 45 predicted proteins | sample 7442471 | NCBI WGS metagenome assembly JACCDG01 (sample SAMN15323444, study PRJNA562643) | freshwater metagenome | isolation source: river surface water | place: USA:Blue River Watershed | collected 2017-08-17 | reverse complement strand
GTCAATCAGGACTTAGACTTGAATGGTTCATTAAGCATTACCACCCCGGGTATTTTTATTGCACCTAACAATACTAAAACATTTACACTTGCTGGATCTTTTGGGAATACGGGCACCTTTACACCGTCTGGTGGGACGGTAATCTTTGATACAACAACTACAGCGGTGATTAGTGGGAATACCACATTTGATAATGTGAAGTCAATAATAGGAGGCAAGCAGTTTACGTTTACAACAGGGTCAAGCCAAGTCATTGCGGGGACGACAGAGCTATCGGGAACAACGGGTAATCCTATTCTATTAAGGTCTTCTTCACCGGGCTCCCAATGGGACATTCAGTTTGCTGTAGGGCAAAGCGTTAACCTTATTGATGTTCAAGATTCTAATGCCTTGGTGAATAATATTACCTGCTATAACTGTATTAATTCGGGCAATAATAGTGCGCAGTGGGTTTTTGCGAATTTAGATATTTTATATCCAGAAGCTAATAAGACAGTAAATTTAAATCCAACAATCATCGGTCGTGCATTACCGGGGGCGACTGTTGTTATTCGTAGTATTAATAGCCTTACGGATGACGCTGTGAGTAATCCTCCTGTTGCAACAGCTACTGCTGATTCTAATGGTAATTTTATGGTGCGTCTTGGTGATGATGATGCAACAACCGGTCTTACCTTAGTGCCGTTGACAGATTCGACGGTAATCGTAGGTCTTCGTCCTTGGGCGGGTTCAATTGGTGGGGCGCAGACATATAATTTAACAATAGATAGCACTGCTGGAACCACACTTATTCCAAATATTACATCTCCAGCGCCATTAGAACGTATAAGAACATCGTTGCCTACCATTGGAGGGAATGGGGCCTTATCCATGCCTGTGCTTATTAAATCCAAAAATAAAGAGAGCGGTGTTCTTGAAGATGTAGCTAGCGGCACAACCAATGGATCGGGTGCGTACAGTATTCAACTTTCAACGGCATTGCATCATGGGTATAGCTATATCACAACAATTGTTAATGGTGTTGCGAGTAATATTTTAACCGCTGTGCTGTTGGATCCTTACGGGGTTGTCTTTGATTCGAGCAGTTCTCAAGCGATTAAAAAAGCCACAGTAACAATCTTTCGTGCTGATGGGACTCCCGCTGTCGCTGGGGTAGATTTGGATGCGGCAGATATTAATCCTGTGGAAACTGATGAGACTGGGGAATATGGGTTCTTGGCTGCGCCAGCAACGTATTACATGACCGTTACCGCAGACAACTACGTTTATCCATCACAATTAACAACATTTCCAAGTGGGAGAGCAATTACAACAGGTTCTAAGGGAGAACAATTTACGGTGGCGACAACCGTATTAAATATTGATCATCCCGTCGATGGAACAGGTTTCCTTATCCGTCTGGAAAAAACAGCCAATAAAACAGAAGTGCATGTGGGCGATGTTGTTACCTACACGATCTTTATCAAGAATTTATCTATCAATATTTTAAAGAGTTTCATTATCGAAGATAAAATCCCTCCTGGATTTAAATATTTACCTAATCGTGTCCTTTTAGATGAGGCAGCGATCACTGATCCTTCCGGTCAACGTCCTTTATTATTTGAAATTCCAGCGGGGCTTGCTCCAGGCCAAGAACGCAAATTAAAATATCAATTGGTTGTTGGTGCAGGTGTGACCCAAGGGAAATATGAAAACGTTGCTTTTGCGCGCTACCCGAATAGCAGCATTATTATTTCTAATCGCACCACCAAAACTGTCAAGGTTGCCATTGATCCATTGTTTGACATGGGCACAGTCATTGGAAAAACATTTTGGGATTTAAATGAAAATGGTAAACAGGATGCGCCTGAGTATGATCCCACCGAAAGAGAAACCATTATTGAAAAGCCAGTGGCCAATGTGCAAATTGTCACCGATGATGGGGTAGTTATTACAACCGACCGCGATGGGAAATTTAGTTTAAATGGTATTTTACCTGGTCGCCATATTTTCCGATTAGATGAACGCACATTGCCAGAAGGAGCGTTCTTAACAACGGATAAAGCTGTTATTGTTGACATTACACCCGGGTTAATTGCAAAAGTTAATTTTGGTGTGAATATGGACAATACTCAAGTTGTTGGCCGCGATGCTCAATTCTTTAATGAGAAAATCGCTGTCACTCAAGTCAAAGACCGTCCAACCCCACGTTTAAATGCGGCCCTATTTGGTGAGGACATCCCTGTGTATGAAGGGCTGTTCGTCCGTCCTAGCGAATTTAGATTCTTTAGCAATTACACCCCATTTATTGATACATGGCATTTAGATATCATGGATGCTGATACAAAGAAATTAGTCAAACGTTTTGAGGGGAATCGTTTTAATTTTAATGATCCAGTTTATTGGAATGGCCGTGATAGTGAAGAAAAGATTATCCGTACCGATCGGACATATTCCTATCAACTTACCGTCGCTAATAGCAAGGGCCAAAAAGATACTACCACAGAACGCCCATTAACATTGCGTCTCATGAAAGACTTAGATGAATTCAATAAAGAAAAAGAACTTACCAAAGAAGCCTTAAAAGAACGTGCAGAAAAATACAGCAAGTGGATTGAATTAGCGGGCAATGACAATACGCTTAATGCACAAATGATCACCATCGAAGGGGAAACGCTTAAGATTAACCGTCAAGGTCAGGATGTGAAGGCTGTGCGTATCTTAAAAGATGGTCAATTGCTCGCAGAAATTCCTGTGAGCCGTGCCTATGGATTAACACCTCAAGAATTATTAGCAGGTGGCTTGCCCAAAGAAAAGCAGCAAGACAATTTGGAAGTTGTTTTACCCAGCGGTGATTACACCATGGAAGTCATTAGCTCCCAAGACATGACAGCGCCTCAACTTGAATCTCCAGATAATGTGCCAACCGGCGTGGCCCCAGTTCCGTCGCTATTACCTAATCCAACAACAGCACCTGTTCAGGGATTACAGCGTTATAGCCGTAAGATAAAAGTTGGGGATGATTATTTTATGTTTGTCGCTCTAGGTGATGCGACCGTAGGCTATAACTTTAATCAAGGCAATATTGAGCCCATTGCCGTCAATGACCGGTATCAAAGTGGATTTTACAAAGAAGGCAAAGCCTCGTATTACTTAAAAGGTAAAGTTAAGGGTAAGTATTTAATCACCTCGTCATTTGATACAGAACGCGAGAAGAAAGCCTTGTTTAGAGAGCTTGATTCTGAAACCTATTATCCAATTTATGGGGATGATTCGGCTGTAAATTACGATGCAACGAATACACGCGGGCCATTGTATTTGTTAGTGGAGTGGGATAAATCGCAAGCGATTTGGGGTAATTATGCGGTTGATTTTAAAGACAATGAGTTTGCCCAGTTCTCACGTAGTTTCTACGGCGGGAAAGTTGATTATCAAAGTTTGGCTAATAATCCCTATGGAGACCCGCGTACCAAGATGGTGGTTTTTCACGCTGAAATTCAGGAACGTCCAGCTCACAATGAGCTTTTAGCGACGGGGGGTTCTTTATATTTCTTAAAACATAAACGTCTCGTTGAAGGTAGCGATAAGATCACATTGGAAGTGCGTGATAAATTTACAGGTCTTCCTGTGAAAACGCTTGAATTGCGTAATGGGGCTGATTATGAATTAGATAATGATCAAGGGCGTATTTTATTCTGGCAACCTGTATCCATGATCGCCAAAGATCTCTCAATTATTAATACATCTGATTTAGCCAATGGGAATCCCATTTATATCATTGCGGATTATCAATATGAGGTCACTGATAAGATCCGTGAATCATCTGAAGGGGCACGCTTAGCTCAAGGTGTTGGCAAGGATTTAGTGGTTGGAACAACATTGATCAAAGAAACACAAGCTGACCGTGATTTTACCTTGCAAGGTGCAGATGCCTTGCTCCATGTGGGAGAGAATGCCAAAGTTAAAGTTGAAGCCGCACAGACAGAATCCCGAGGAGCTTCAGCGTATATATCGACGGATGGCGGTATTACATTTACAGATTTAACCACGAAGACAATAGAGGAAGGTCTTGCCTATGGCATTACCGGTGATGCGCGTTTATTTGATCGATTAGGCGTCACCAGCTATTACAAATGGGTAGATAATGATTTTGCCGGACCCAATAGTGTCTCTTCTCAAGGTAAAGAATCAACCGGCTTAGCATTAACATTTGATATTACACCGGTCACACGATTAACAGTCCGTCGAGATTTACAGAAATTGATTCAAAGTGGCAATATACAAACCGAAGTCCAAGTTGGTGCTAATGAAACGACTGTGACCATGGTGCAAATTGCGCATGATGCCCAGCGTTTGCGTTTAACCGGTGAATATCAATTAACAGAAGTGAAAGACAAAACGAATGATGTTGAAAGTCATACCAATCAGGAAAATGCCGTTATTGGTGGTAAAGCTGAATTTGATGTGACAGATCGTGTGACATTGGCATTGACTCAGCAAGTGGATGTTAAAGATAAAACCAAAAATGTGACCACAGCTGGTGTAGAAGCACGTGTGACTGACAAGGTCACAGTACGGGCCCAAGAGACATTCCCGAAAGACCAATCAGCCATCACTGTTGGTGCAACAACGCAAGTCACCGATAGGACCGCCATTACAACAGATTATACGATAGGCCATGCCAAAGGCGGTGAAGACATTACAACCAAGTCTGTTGGTGTAAATCAAAAAGTCAGTGAAAATTTAACAGCCACGTCACAAGTCTCAATTAGTGATAGTAATTTAAGTGGACAATCATCGACGGCAGTTATGGGTGCTAAAGCTAATGTTAATGAAACGACATCGCTTGAAACAACAATTGGTAGAGCAGCAAATGCGGATGGGCAATCGCGCGATACTGTTGCATTGAGTGCTTCGTCTCAGCTGGATAAAGAAACAGGTGTGAAGACAACTGTAGCCATGAATGCGGATCAAACCGCTCAACAAACAAACAGTATCGCTCTTGAAGCAACGCGCAATGTTGATGAGAAAACACAATCATCATCAACAGTGAAGATTGATGAAACAGCGCTCGGCAATCAGACAACCACATTGTCTTTTGCTAATAAAAATAAAGTTACTGACGAGGTTGGGCTTGTGGCTGAACGCTCATTTGGTTTTGGTGATGAAGGAACGAAAAATAATAATAAATATGCCTTAGTCCGTGAGAAAGATGGCCGTTCCTTGGAGGGAAGTCTCACACGTTCTAATGCCGATGAAGTAGCAGGTGTCTCCCGGTCAAATATTTTTGGTTTAACCGGTGATGTGAATGACCGCTTAGCTCTTCAAGGTACTGTTGAAAAGGGTAAGGTGCAGAATTTAGATAAGACCCAAACCGATCGCATGGTTTTCTCACTTGGTTCTGGGTATGTTTATAAAGATACAGAAACAGCTGTTGAACGTTTCAAGAATTCTACCAAGGTGGAATTGCGTTTGGATAAATCAGTAGAAGATCGTCGTCAATTTGTCTTTTACAATGCCTTGGAAGGAAAACTTACGGATAATTTCTCTGTATCAGCTAAATTTGATTTTGCTAAAACAGTTAATACCACCACCAATGCCATTGAAGCACGGCATCAAGAAATTATTCTCGGGGCAGCTTATCGTCCTGTCACCGTTGATAATTTAAACTTATTGGCCCGTTACACCGTTAAAAATGCCCAAGGCCCACAAGGTCCTTTAGGTCAGGAAGATGCGCAAGGTGTTGAGCAAAATAAAATGCAGGTCATGGCCGTTGAAGGGATTTATGACCTTAATGAAAGCTGGCAAATCGCCGAGAAATTTGCCTATCGCATCAATGAAGAAAAAGTGGCTGGATTTGAATTTAATAAAACCCATACGTGGCTTATGATCCATCGTTTGAATTATCGCATCGACCGCAACTGGAAGGTCGGCGCGGAATACCGTAAATTAACACAAATTGAAGCGCAAGATAGCAAGCAAGGTTTCTTGCTTGAAGCCGTGCGTAATATCAATGACAATGCCGAATTAGGGGTAGGGTGGAACTTTACTCAATTTAGTGATGATTTAACCAAACTTAATTATACCAATCAAGGTCCATTCTTACGAATGAGTGGGAAGCTCTATGACCGTACCCCCGAGGAGCGTGCACGCTCACGGGCCCGATGGCTTGACGATAAGATCAATCAGTGGGCTTGGGTCATGGTCAAAAAAGAATTGGCCAATTCCAATAGCCGTATTGTCAGTGAATTAAATACATTATTTACTCAAGCCTCAATTGCCCAACACGCAGGACGTTTTGAAGAGTCTCGTCAAATGTACAAAGACATTATCACAGCCGGTCAAATGATGTTTGATGAAGCCTCGGAATACATACGCCGTCAAATCGCTTTCGAAGAAAAATTACAAGAATATAACAAGACCGCCTCGGAATATTACAAGGGTGGGGAATATCGAAAAGCTAGAAAAATATGGGAGAAAATTGTGGAAGACGCTTCTAAGCGTGTGATACAATGACATTACATCATGGATAAAATTTATTTTCTGATGTTTAATCGTACTGAGACCTAATGCCAACATTATTAAAACGCATTTGTTTATTTTCCATTTTACTTTTCTCAAGCGTATCCACTTGGGCAGAAGAACCATCCCTTGGTCTCGACCGTTCTCCGTCGGTGGATACAGCAGTTAATGCCCCAACGTCCTCTACACCAGCTACGGATGAAGCAGCACCCACCAGCGAGCCTGTGCGCGGCCAGAGCAGCTATGTCTATGATTTAAAACGCTTGATTGATCAATCTAAAACGAATATCAAACGTGTTAATGAAAAAATCAAAGAAGAAGCTGTTATTAAGCGTAATCAAAAGCGTGAAGAAAAAGCCCGTGAGTATTATGAAATGGGAAGCAAACTAACTGATGAAGGTAAGTTTGATGAAGCGCGTGAATATTATGAAAAAGCCATTCGCATCACCGAACACCCTGAAATGGCCGGCTATATTAAGGAAAGCCAAAAACGCTTAAAAGCGCAAGAAGGGGCCTTACGCCGTCAACAAAATGAACGGGTGCGGGATTTAACACTCGAAGAGAAATCTAAAGAACAAGAAATTGCCAAGACATATGATGAAGCAGTCGCCTTATACCGTCAGAAAAAATTCAAACCTGCCAAAGAAGCTTTTGAACATATTGAATCGATAATCCCTGATTATAAAGCCACACAAAGTTATTTACGCATTATCGATCAAGACATCATTGCCCAAGATCACGTCGCACTTAAAGAACAAAAAATTGAAATGGAGCGTCAGGAAAAAGAAGCAGAAGTAGCCCGTAATCGCGAGAAGGAATTGTGGCGTAAAGAAATTGAGCAAAAAGAAAAAGTACGCAAGCAGCAATTATCCAAGCAAGCGGATGAGGTTTATGTTCAAGCGGTAGAGCTATATAAACAAAAGAAATATAAAGAAGCCAAAACAAAATTCCAAGAAGTGGCATGGGTATTCCCTGATTATAAAGCCACCACCAACTACCTCAAACATATCGATGCTGATATTGAAGAATACGATAAGAAGCAAGCCGAAGAACAAGAAAAATTATTAGCCAAGCAGCAATGGGAAGAAGAAGTTGAAAATAGCAAGAAAGAAAAGGACCGCAAGGCCCAAGAAGAAGTCCTAGCCAAAGCAAAAGCCAAACAACTTGAAGAACAAGCAGCTTTTACCTATGGGGCAGCGATTAAATTATTTGATAAAAATTCTCTCGATGAAGCACTTGAGAAATTTAATGATATTGAAAAGACCAGCCCTGATTTTAAATCCACCCGCATGTACATTGCCCGTATTGAGAAACTTCAGATTGAAAAATCAAAGAATCAAGAAAAGTCTAAACAAGATGTAGAAATCAAGGCGGTCAAAGATATTTATGAAGAAGGTGTGCGTGAGTTTCACTCGAAGCATTATGAAGCGGCTAGAGTTAAGTTTAACCAAGTTCAAGAAAAAAGTCCTGGTTTTGAACGCACGCCAAGTTATTTAAAACGTATTGAAGAAGCTATGGGAGAAGCAAAAACAAAAGATAATAAAGATAAGGCCCAGGCAGCAGCATCCGATTCAACGCCAAAGGCTGTCTCCGAAAAAGATTCAACAAATAAATCTGATAAAAAAGATACCAAGACTGATTCCTCAAAACCAAAGAATGTTAATTCCGAAGATACTGTCGAAAATATTGAAAAGAAAATGAGTGAGTCTCGCGATATTGAAGAGTTAGCAACGAGATCCCAGGCTATTATTAATCAACTTGAATCAGCAGGTAATGACCGTTCCATTTCCTTAGCCCGTCGTAAATTAGGCAAATTTAACACCTTAATCAATGGCATGAAAGACGAAATTGAACGCAGTATTAAAGCCATTCGTGATCGCATGCAAAAACGTGATCAAGAAGAATTGGCAGAGCAAGAAAGACAGCGTAATCTACGCGCTGAAGAACTTTACCAAGAAGCCTTAGGGTTAATCCGTGAACAACAATTTGATGCGGCCAAGGGTAAATTGCTTGAAATTCAAACCATTGTTCCTAACTATAAGAAGTCGAGAGATTATTTAGTGAACATTGATCAGGATAAAGCCAAGGCTGAAGTATTGGCAGGGCTTGAAATCAGTAAGAAGAAAGAAAGCGAGATCAGGGCGAAAGAAGAAAAAGAACAATTGGCCAAGATTGAAAAACAAGCCAGCGAAGAACGTTCCTATCAATTATTGCAAAAAGCCCAAGAACAACAAATTGAGAATTTATCACGTAAGGTTATTGAAATTAACGAAGAAGTTATTCGTTTAACCAAAGAAAGAAAATACACCGAGGCCAAGGCCTTGTTGTCTATTATAGAAGGTGTAGTTGTGTCTTTAAAGACATTGCGCGAATTAGCAGATCAAGAAGCAGAAAAAGAACGCATGAAAAAAGAGCAAGCCAAGGAAATTGTTTTCCGCAAACGCGAAGCTCAAAAAGCAGTGCGTGAAGACAAGCGACAAACAGTAGGTGCTATGCTTAATGTGCAAGAACGTCGCATGACCCCAGATCGTCAAGCAGAAGAAACAGCGGATCAATACCGCAAACGTGATATCGTCCGTCAGCGCGATATGCTTTACAATCAAGGTGTTGATTTATATGAGCGTCAAAAATATTCTCAGTCTCGTTTGATTTTTGAAGAATTAAAGAAAAGAAAAGATCCCCGTGCTTCTGGGTGGATTTCTAAACTTGATCGCGTTGTCAATAATAAGTCCATTGAGTTTAAGAGTGGAGAAGCAAAGCAGCAAACAGAGTATTTCCATGAACGCCTGCGCATGCAGAAAAAAGCTAATTTAATTGAGCAAAAAGAACGTGATCGTCAAAAGACGCTTGCCCGTGAATTTGAACGCCGCCAGGAAGATCAAGAAAGTGCTAAATCAGAAAATCGTCGTCGTGCTCAAGCGCAGCGTTTAAGAGATCTTGATTTGCAAAAGAGACAACAAGAAGAAGAAAAAATTAATGAACAAAATAAGACGGAAGAAGTATTTCGATTTAAAAAGACAGTAGATGCCCCTCAATCAAACAAAAAACGTGTGGAAGTTAAAGAAGAACCAAAGTCTGAGCCTGAACCCACACCAGAAGATATTCAACGCGAACAACAATTAGAATTATCGAATAAACGCAAAGCCTATTTTGATGAGCTTTATCAAAAGCAACAAGAAGAGAAAATTGAAGAAGAGAAACGTTTGGCAGCTAAAAAAGAAGCTGAGCAAAAGAAGTATAAGGCAGAACAATTAAAGAAAAATAAGCAAAGAGACATTGTAAGACGCAAAGATCGTAAAATCAGTTCAATGCCAAATGAGTTTGCCGTGATAGCAAAACGTGATGCGCGGCGTGAGGCAAAACGTGAGGCTGCACGTCAAGCCCGTGAAGATAAGCTCAAGGCAAACAGATCAAAACATATTAAAGAGGTGATCAAGGAAGATCGCCATGAAGAAATTAATGAACGTCGCCAAGAGCAAGACATTGAGGCCCAACATAAAGCGGCGTTTGAAGAAGAAAAATTGCGTAAGAGTCGAGAAGAATTAAAGAAAAACAACACCGACAAAGAAGAAAAAGAAAAATTATTAAATGAAGCCAAAATGAAAGAAAAAGAAGCGCTGCGTTTAGAAGCTCAACAGCGTCAGCAAGCGCTCGAAGAACGTCGTATTAATGCCGCAGCTAAAATGAAAGAACGGGAAGAATTAAAGAAGCAAGAGGAAGAATCAAAGCAAGAAGCCTTGCGTCGTTCTCAACTTCAACGTCAATTAAAGAGCCAGCAAAATGAATTGCAAGTGCAACGAGAAAAACTCCGTCGAGAGATGGAGCAACAAACCGATGTGTTCTATAATCAAGGTGTGGCGTATTATAAAAAAGGTCAGTACGACCAAGCTTTAAAGAAATTTAAAGATGTCGAAGATGTATTACCTAATTATAAGCAAACGCAAGAATACATGCTCAAGGCTAATGATGCGATGTTAAATAAATTAACTCCTCAATCTGCGCCAAAAATAACGCCTATTGCCACTCAACAATCTTTTGCCAAAGATAAAAAGGATGTATCCCAAGAGCCTCATCGGTCTACTGAAATAGACAAAACGTTGGATCTTTTCGATCCACATTCATAATGAACCACCTTTCAACAGAACAAAGCCCATATCTGTTGCAGCATGCCCATCAACCCGTTGATTGGTTTCCGTGGGGAGACCAAGCTTTTGCTAAAGCCAAGAGCGAGAATAAACCCATTTTATTATCGATTGGCTATGCCACCTGCCATTGGTGCCATGTCATGGCCCATGAAAGTTTTGATGACCCAAATGTCGCCCAAGAATTAAACACCCATTTTATTTCCATTAAGCTTGATCGTGAAGAGCGGCCCGACTTAGACCATATTTACATGACGGCTGTGTCGGCCATTACCGGTCAGGGGGGATGGCCATTAAATGTATTTTTAACACCCGAGGGAAAACCATTTTATGGGGGCACCTATTTTCCGCCTCAAGCAAAATGGGGTGTTCCGGGTTTTCTTGATTTATTAATTTCGATCCGTGATGCGTGGCGCAATAATCAAGGCGAATTAATTAATTCAGCCAATGACTTATTAAAATCTGTCGCTCAGCATATGTCCTCGCCGCGTGAGCAACACGATGTTCTTACGGAGGGCATGTTCCATCAGGCCTATGAGCAAATTGCCGGGGACTATGATCGCATTAACGGTGGATTTGGTTCGATGCCGAAATTTCCCATGGGCCATGTATTATGGTTTTTAGCACGCTATTATTTTTTAACAGGACAAAAATCCGCGCTTGATAGTGTTGAACATACCTTAAATCAAATGGCCAAGGGTGGTATTTGGGACCATTTAGGCGGAGGGTTTCACCGCTATAGTGTTGATTCACGGTGGCATGTGCCGCATTTTGAAAAGATGTTGTACGATCAAGCTATTTTATTGCGCTGCTACGTCGAGGGGTATCAACTCACAGGCTCTTTGCAGTATGCACGCATTGCCCATGATATTGCGGGTTTTGTGATGAGAGAAATGACGCATCCTCAAGGTGGTTTTTACTGCGCCTATGATGCCGATAGTCAAGATAGTGGAGGCCATCAAACCGAAGGCGCTTATTATGTATTTACTTGGGAAGAAATTACGACCGCTTTAGGCGAAGACGCACCTTTATTTACGGCGGCCTATGATTGCCATGAAGATGGCAATGTGAAAGAAGATCCGCACGGAGAATTTATAAAGAAGAATGTTCTCATGAGGGTCTTAAGTGATGACATATTATCCAATCGATTTAAATTGTCTATCGAAGAAATACAGCAACGTTTGCAAACAGCCCGTGAGAAATTATTAGTAGTCAGGCAATCACGGCCTAAGCCTTTCTTAGACGATAAAATTCTAACCGATTTAAACGGATTAATGATATCAGCTTTATGTATGGCCGCCAATGCACTGAATGAACCACGCTATGCTCAAGCGGCAAAACAAGCCACGGATTTTATTTGGGATAATTTATGGATCAATGGCCGATTACAGCATCGTTGGCGTGGAGGGCAAGCGGCTTTTAACGGGACGCTCGATGATTATGCCCGTTATGCCGACGGATTGGTGTCATTGTATGAAGTGACGTATGATGAAATTTATTTAGAACGTGCGAAGATTATGATGAATATCATTTATCAGCATTTTTCTGATCCCCAAGGTGGTTTCTTTATGACAGCGGATGATCAAGCCGATGTATTGATTCGTCCGAAAGATGTAGGGGATGGCGCCATTCCAAGCGCTAATAGCATGGCCGCTTTGGTGTGTGTGCGTTTATTAGCTTTATCTGGCGAAGATATTTATCAAACCATGTTTGCGGGAATTTGCCGTTTTTATGCGAAGAATATGCAGTTTCGTTCAGCAGCTTTTGCAGGCTTGTGGAGTGCGTGGATGCATCAAGAGCATGGCATTGAAATTCTATTCCACGGCGACACGGAGCAATCGGAAATTGCCAAAATGAGAAAAGTGCTGTATAAAGAGTTTCGGCCTTTTGTCGCCACCCGCGCGACACCAGGTGAAACAGCGTGTGCTTATGTCTGCCGCGATAAAGTATGCCATATGCCTGTAACTACCGTTAATGCGTTCATTGATTTATTAGGGGAGCATACTCCTCAGAATAAATCCTCATCTTCTTAAGGAATTCTCCATGCGTTATTTATTTATTGGTTTGCTTGTCATTTCTTTTATTGGAACAGGTGTGGCGTGGTATTTAAAACGCTCCAACAATGACGAAGGTTTTTTAAAAGGGGCCTTAAGTTCTGTTGGGATTAAACAAAAAGAAAGCGTTCACCGCCAACGCATGAATGAATTGAATAAACAAAATATCAAAGGTCAAGAAGCACTTTACGAAGATGTGGGGGATCAAGAGCGTTTCTTAGAAGAATCCAACACCCGTTTGCAAACAATTGTCCAAATCGCCCGTGAATCAATGGATAAGAATGACGGCGACTTGCTTCGCTTACAATCCACGATGGAAGGCTTACAAAATCAAAATCGTTTGCTCATTGAGCGGGGCAAAGAGCTTGTTAAAGCCAATCAAGAGCAATTGAAATTGAGAATGAATAATTTAGATAAGGCAAGTCTCTCCTCGATTGATACAGAAATTAACTTACAACGTTTTGAGAGTACCGCAGAGAATTTACTAAGTGCCCGTCGTGATTACATGAATGCCGTGGAAGAGCAATCCAAACTCATCAATGATAATGTCATAGAGATTAAAGATAAGCTTAAAAATCTATCTGAAAAAGGGACAATGTCCCAAAGTTCACCACTCAATGAAAAGCTTGATAGTTTAGCGCAGCAAAGCGATGAATTATTAATGAAGATCCGGGATAATCAACAACGCATCAAAGACCGCGTTGAGTCGAGTCGGCAAAAACTTGCCGATGCCAAAGAGCATTTAAAAGATGTGATGGATAGCAAAGAACAATTGTTTGCGGATACCCAAGAACGAAATATCGAGCGCACCCGCACCTTGAATGATCGCAGCCGTGATCAAATGGAAAAATTAAGGCAACAAGCTAACTATTAACAATTTGTCTTCTTAAGGAAAACATATGAAAGCATTGAAATTTGTATTAATTGGTTTTGGCGTTGTGATTGTATTGGTTATTGTTGGCGTGAGTATTTTCTTAAGCACATTTGATCTTAATAAATATTTAGGCCCTATCAAGGAGCAAGCATCGAGCGCTTTGGGACGTGAAGTTAGTATTGAACAGGCTAAATTAGATTTAAATATTTTAAAAGGTGTCCGTTTAGCGCTTAAAGGAATTGTTGTTGCGGATGATCCATCATTTTCCAAAGAAGCCTTTTTAACCTTAGACCGCTTTGATGCCGCCATTGATGTGATGGCCTTATTAACTAAAAGAGAAATTGTGATTACCTCTATTGATTTAGCCCAATGGAAAGTGAATATTATCCGTAATGCTCAAGGATTAATGAATGCGCAGACAATTGGTCCTAAGTCTACCGCACCGGTTACAGCTTCACCCGATGCGTCGTCGACGACAACTACGACTCCGTCCGCAGCACCCGCATTACCAGCATTGACTGTGCATACAATTCATATTGATGGAGGGACGCTAAGCTTTAAAGATGAAAATGCCGCGATGCCTATTGATATTATTGTTAAAGATATTGCGATTGAAATCACCAACTTTTCCTTAACGGAAGAGGCCGCGTTAAAGCTCAAGGCTGCTGTATTATCTCAAGCGCAGAATGTTCACGTGCAAACAAAGTTTAAATTGAATATGGCAACACAAACTGTGGCGGTTAATGATTTTAAATTAGATACCTCATTAGCAACATATGATTTAAATGCGTTTAAACAAGCCATGCCTGCTTTAGCGCAAATGCCTTTGCCCAAAAGTGTATCGGGTCAAGTGACGGTGCAGATGGCACAATTAAATGCGTCAGCCGCAGGCCTTGAAGGATTAAATGCATCGGTTAAGTTAACAGATGGGGCGGTTGATCTAAATGAAATACCAACACCGATTACAGCGATCACGGCGAATATTAATGCAGATTTAAATCAAATTGATGTCACGTCATTGAATGCCAAGATTGGTGATGGTGCGATCAAGGCGCAAGTTAAGTTAACTGATTACATGAAAACTCCGTCCTATACCGTATCATTTGATGCCTCGGGATTACAAGCCAGTCAATTAGTTGATTTCACCAAACAACCTGTGTCTGTGAAAGCGACGATTAATTCCAAGGGTGAATTATCGGGTGCTGGTTTTGTTTTACCTGAAGCCTATGGTCAATTAAAAGGTCATATTGAGGCCAATGTGGGTGAAGGGATTGTTGAGAAACTCAATATTGCCACCTCTGTACTTGGTAAATTAGGTCAAATTCCTGTCATTGGTGCCGCATTAACGGAAGTCATTAATGGAAGTTTAAGAGAAGTATTAGGGGGTGATACAACAGCGATTAATAAAGGAAGTTTAATCGTGAATTTAGCTGAAGGGCAAGCCACGATTGACACATTGAATCTCGATACGAAGCCCTTGATTGTCGACGGTAAAGGGACGCTTAATCTTACAGATTTATCAACAGAGATTCCCTTGCAAGTTATTTTTGCGACGGATATTTCTCAAAAGATGATTAAGGGGGTCGAGCAATTGCAAGGATTAGCCAATGAGCAAGGCGAAATCATGATTCCCGGGAAAATAAGTGGAACAGTTCCTAATGTAGGGTACAGCCCAGATCTAACGTATATTACGAAAAAAGTAGCAACGAATGAAGCGGCCAATGCTTTAGGTCAACAACTCGATAAAGCCTTAGAAAAGAACCCCGAAGTACGCAACATCCTTAATTCCGTATTCGGTGGCAACAAAGCCAAGACAACTGAGGCTACTAATCAAGTGGATGAAGGCGCAACAACTCAACCCGCCGACACCACCGAAGGCGCTGATTCCCAAGGCTCCAAGAAAATAATCAACAACCTCTTCAATTCCATCCTAAAGTAATTAGCAAGAGCATATATTTGTGTAGGGGCGGATCTTGTGTCCGCCCACATACATCAAATAAATTTACTTTTTTTTGTAAGAATTATTGAGTTTGATTATCCGCTTTAGAACAAGCAATAATCTTAGGCAGCTCTTTAGGAGGGAGTATCACTTCAGCAATATCAATAAAATCTTCACCATATTCAATCGCCGAAATCCGGCAACGATCCGGATCAACGCTATCATGCTCAATACCTAAATATTGAGCCAATCCAGCCTTCAGCGCATCTAACTCCAAATACATAATGAATTGTTTTTCTTCGTCGGTATTCAGATTTAACACAGACACAAGCATGTGGAAATCTAAATCAAGAATGGCGGCAATGGTCTTACCCTTACAATAAGCAGATAACCCCGTCGACCCGCTAATCTCAGAAGAGCAGGTGATCTTAGCAAACTCAAAACGTTCTAAAACCTCGTCATGAGTTAAGCGAATATTCAAACCAGATGAGCTATCACTACAGGGCACGGTAATGTCTCGTAATTAATAACCGTCCCTATGACAGAGGTCATAGGGATGACTATCTATGTTTTCTCTTTGCCTTTAGCAATCAGAACCTTACCCGTACGCACCATTTCAATGACGCCATGTTTTTTCACAAGGGCTTCGAATTCATCTAATTGAAGGGTGGTACCGGTTTGTTCAATGACAATGTGGCCTTCAGAAGCATCATCGGTCTTCAGACCGTATTTGCGGGCATGTTTGGTAACAAATGTTTTAGCACTTGCTGATAACTTAACTTTATACAACGCTAATTCTTTTTCAATCGAGTGAGTCAAATCATGCTCAGAGCAATGAATAACATCAATGAGTTTATTCACGTTTTTGATAATTTGATCAAGGATAATAGGGTCACCTTTAGCGCTAATCGTCATGCGAGAATACTTTTCATTAACGGTAGGAGACACAACCAATGAATCAATATTATAAGCACGACGGGCAAATACCAAGGCAATGCGCACAAGGACGCCGGGTTTATTGGCCACCAACACACTAATTGTATGTGAATTATTCTGAGTCATAGTTGTCCTTATTAAGTCGAACCAGATGGTTTTTCCATCTTCGTCGTTGGTTTTTCCACAATCATGTGATGAGCAGATTTACCTGCAGGCACCATCGGAAACACATTGTCTTCTTTAATAACTTCCGCATGAATAACGCAAGGGCCTGGGTATTCCATGGCTTGTTTCATCACGCGTTGGCAATCTTCAATCTTAGCAATATGAAACCCTTTAATCCCGTAGGCTTCACCCAATTTAATAAAATCAGGATTACCTTCTAAATCCACACCAGATAAACGGTTGTCGAAGAAGAGTTCTTGCCACTGACGCACCATCCCTAAATATTTATTATCAATAATGAGGATCTTCACAGGTAATTTATGAATAAAGATCGTCGATAATTCAAATAATGTCATTTGAAAACCACCATCACCGACGATGGCAATAACCAACTCATTGGGTGCGGCAAATTGAGCACCGATTGCGGCAGGGAAACCATAACCCATTGTCCCAGCCCCACCAGAGGAGAGCCAAAAATTCCCTTTATCTGACAGATAAAACTGAGCCGCCCACATTTGATGCTGACCAACGTCGGTTGAAACAATCGCTTTACCCTTAGTCACCTTATAACAGGTATCAATAACATATTGAGCAGTTAAACCATTGGCTTGAGAATATTTTAAGGGGAAGGTGCTCTTATAATAATCTAATTCCTTAAGCCATTCTTTGGTATCAAGAGGCTCTACTAATTTAACTAATTCTTCCACCACTTCTTTGGCATCACCCAACACCCAGGCATCTGGTAAAACAATTTTATTAATTTCCGCAAAATCAGCGTCGATATGTAATTTTTTCGCATTTAAACAGAATTGTTTATTATCCCCATTAATACGATCATCCCAACGAGACCCAATGGATAAAATCAAATCGCAATTGATCAAGGCTTTATTGGCATAGGCAGTTCCGTGCATCCCGAGCATCCCTAAAGAGAGGGGATGTGTTTCAGGAAATTCACCTTTACCAAGTAATGTATTCGTAACAGGCGCACCTAATTTTTCTGCTAATTTTTTAATCGCAGCGCCCGCTTTAGAAATAACTGCCCCATGTCCGACTAAAAGTAATGGCTTTTTAGCACCCTTAAACATCTTCGCCATTTTCACAATGTCAGACTTTTTGGCTTTATCTAATAATTTATAACCAGGAATGTCCATGGCAGGATCAAGATTATCGACCATGCAGGGGGCAGAGGTAATATCTTTAGGTAAATCAATGAGCACAGGGCCTGGACGACCAGTTTGACAAATATGCCAGGCTTCTTTGATGATGCGTGGAATATCGGCGGTATTCTTGACTAAATAGCTATGCTTCACAACTGGCATGGTAATGCCAGAAATATCTGCTTCTTGAAACGCATCTTTGCCGAGCATAGAGGTAATGGTTTGGCCAGTTAAGACGATCATGGGCACAGAATCCATCATCGCGGTTAAAATACCTGTGACGGTATTTGTCGCGCCTGGACCAGAAGTCACAAGCACCACACCAGGTTTACCGGTAACGCGGGCATAACCATCGGCAATATGCGTGGCACCTTGTTCATGACGGGTGAGGATTAATTTAATCTTTGATCCAACAAGGGCGTCAAAGATCGGAATAGCAGCCCCACCAGAGAGGCCCCAAATGTATTCTACACCAAAATTTTCCAAGCATTTAATAAGTGCCTGAGCACCGTTCAGTGAGCCGGGAGTGATTTTTTGGTTTGATTTTTTCATAAGACTCCATTTTTTGTGTTTGAATAGAAGCGGCTATAATACCATAAATGGCTTAAAAATCACAAGTAAAATTACGTATTGTCTAAGTCTAAAAAGATGTCTATAATTATAAATTCATCCCCTAAAACACATCAAATAAAGGTTTTTCTATGGACGTTTTATTGCTGTCACGTATTCAATTTGCCCTCACCATTTCTTTTCACTATATCTATCCGCCAGTAAGTATTGGTTTAGGCCTTATTATTGTCATTATGGAAAGCATGTACATGCTGACCAAGAAGAAGGCTTATCATGATATGACCAAATTTTGGGTTAAGATCTTTGGGCTTAATTTTGCCATTGGTGTCGCGACCGGTATTGTCATGGAATTTCAATTCGGGACTAATTGGGCAACGTATTCCCGTTATGTCGGGGATGTGTTTGGTTCTGCACTAGCGGCCGAGGGAGTATTTGCGTTTTTCTTGGAATCAGGTTTCCTCGCCATTTTATTATTTGGTTGGAACAAGGTCAGTCCTTTGGTGCATTGGATATCAGCAGTTTTAGTGTGTTTAGGCGCTCATTTTTCAGCAGTATGGATTGTGGTGGCAGGTTCTTGGATGCAAACACCGGCAGGGTATCACATCGTCGGTGAAGGAATGACTGCGCGTGCTGAGATTACGGATTTTTGGGCTATGGTTTTTAACCCATCATCGATGGAGCGATTGGCACATGTGATTTTAGGGGCTTGGTGTGCGGGTGCGTTTTTTGTCTTAAGCGTGGCTGCTTATTATTTAATTATTAAAAAGCACACTGAGTTTGCCAAAGTGTCATTAAAAGTCGGGCTCGTCATGGCTTTAATTGCCACCGTAGGCCAAATGATTACCGGTCGCATTGGAGCAGAGGTTGTGGCCAAGTATCAACCCACTAAATTAGCTGCTATGGAAGGGCATTATGCCCCAGACGCTCCGGCTGATTTTTATTTATTTGGTATCATTGATGAAAAGACTCAAACAATTCATGGTCCCAAAATTCCAGGCATGTTAAGTTTTCTCATGCACGGTGATGTTAATGCGCCTGTTAAAGGCATTAATGCTTTTAAGAAGGAAGAATTGCCGCCAATCACACCGGTATTTCAGTTTTACCATGGCATGATTTGGTGCGGTATTATCATGTTATTATTAAGTCTTGTTGGCCTTGTCTTATGGAAAACCAATAAGCTATTTACCTCAACGTGGTATTTAAAATTATTAGTCCCGTCGGTGATTCTCCCTCAATTAGCCAATCAATTTGGCTGGTTCGCCGCTGAAATAGGTCGTCAACCTTGGATTGTGTGGGGGATTTTAAGAACATCAGAAGGTTTATCTAAATCCGTCAAAGCTGAAGCTGTCTTAACCAGCTTGATTATATTTACGTTAATCTATTTATTACTATTCGCACTGTATATATTCTTATTAAATGAAAAAATTCAACATGGTCCAGAACACGTCGTTAACGCCGAAGGTCATCGGGCATAATTTAGAGAGGTTTGTATGGATTTAAATTTAACATGGTTTATTTTAGTCGGAGTTTTACTCGCAGGCTATGCCATCCTCGATGGATTTGATTTAGGTGTCGGCGCTTTGCATTTATTTGCCAAGGGCGACAAAGAACGTCGCTTAATGATTAATTCCATTGGTCCAGTATGGGATGGGAATGAAGTCTGGCTCGTTACCGGTGGTGGGGCTTTATTTGCCGCTTTTCCCGATGTCTATGCGACCTTAGCTTCAGGATTTTATTTAGCAGTTTACTTATTGCTGGCGTCATTAATCTTTCGTGCTGTCGCTATTGAGTTTCGTAGTAAGCATGCCTCGCCCACATGGCGTCAAGCCTGGGATGTGGCATTTTCCGTCGCGAGTGTTATTGCTGCCATTTTATTTGGAGTTGTGATTGGGAATTTAATTTGGGGTATTCCATTAGGTGCGGATAAAGAATTTCAAGGCACATTCTTAAGTTTATTACATCCCTATGCCTTAATGACAGGGGTAATGGTATTAGCCATGTGTATGATGCATGGGGCGATTTATGTTGTTTTAAAAACAGAAGGGGAGCTTCACGATAAAGCGCGTGTATGGGTCAAGAATACGATGATCTTCTTCTTTATTTGTTATGGGATTTTAACCATGGCCACTTTATTATTTGTCCCGCACGTTGTTGAACATATTAAGAAATATCCAATATTTTTCTTAATTCCAATTGTGAAATTATTAGTCATTGCCAATATCCCCAGAGAAATTCATCACCGACGGGAATTTTTAGCATTCATTTCCTCATCATTAGCCATTGTGCTTTTTATGTTCCTCTTTGGTTCGGGCATATTTCCTAATATGATTTACTCGAATCCCAACCCAGAACATAGTCTAACTATTTATAATGCGGCGTCGTCACTTAAAACATTACAGATTATGTTTACGATTGCCCTTATCGGTATGCCTATTGTTTTAGCGTATACGATTAGCATTTATTGGATATTTCGTGGTAAAGTTAAGTTGGATGAGAATAGTTATTGATAGGATTCGAGATTAGAAATTAGAGATTAGAGATTAGAGGAATGTATGGCAAACTATAAACAGATTACTAATGATATGGAAGTGGCTAGAGCTTCTCGTAAACAAACCGCACGCGTAGCCCGTGAAATAGCCAAAGTGAAAGATGCCTTACGCAGATTCCACGACGGCGATAAAGAACTAAATAAAAGTCGCACCGTGATAGTCAAAAGTTTAGCGGAGATTATGTAGTATGGCAAAACCTGTCGAAATTGTTCACACCACATCAGACTTTAGAAAAGCCTTTTTAAGAGTCCCTAAAAATATTCAAGAAGCTGCCGTTAAACAAGACCTGCTGTTTCGCAATAATCCTTTCGGCGCCAATCTTAAAACCCACGCCCTTAAAGACGAATTAAAAGGCTTCCACGCCTATTCCGTAACCAAAGATTACAATATCTCTTTCCGTTTCATCACCCCAACCGAAGTCATCTACTACGACATCGGCACCCATTCCATCTATACCACTTAAGTTTGATCTGTAGAAGGTGTTTATGTTTTTGTAGGGGAGGACCTCGTGTCCTCCCGCATACATCATCTAAATATACTTAACCTGCCAAGTAACTTCTTCCCAGAGCCCTATGCAAGGTAAAGCTTGCTCCAGGGCATTTCTGCGGTATAATAGCTGTCCATGTCAAACTCATTTGGTTTAACTCACGTCAAACATATTGTCGCTGTCTCATCCTGTAAAGGTGGGGTGGGGAAAAGTACAGTCGCAGCCCTTTTAGCCTGTGAATTGGCCAAGCAAGGTCATAAGGTTGGGTTATTAGACGCGGATGTCTATGGCCCGTCACTGCCGTCTTTATTTCAGATTTATAATCCGATCATTCAACAGAATGAATTTAAATTAATTGAACCAGTTGATTACCGAGGGATGAAGTTAATGTCTTTTGGTTTTCTCCTCGGTGATGCGCCTGCCGTATTGCGTGGGCCAATCGTTACACGCTATATTCAACAACTATTATTTCAAACAAATTGGGGTAATCTAGATTATTTAATTATTGATATGCCACCAGGTACCGGGGACATTCAATTGACCATTACCCAAGGCGTGCGTTTAAGTGGGGCGGTGATTGTAACGACCCGTCAGACTTTATCTTTAGTGGATGTATCCCGTGGGATTTTGATGTTTGAAAAAGTGCAAGTGCCTATTTTAGGTATTATTGAGAATATGGCGTATTTCATGTGCGATCAATGCCAGCATAAGCATTATTTATTTGGTCAGCATGCAGCTATAGATTTAAGTGCACGGTTTGGTTTGCCGGTTATTGCCGAGTTACCCATGGCCCCACATTTTGCCACACCAGTTACCGATTATAAATCCACAGCACCTATTGCTGACATGGCCAAAACCTTACAAACCCTAGTCGACAAACAAGAAAATCAATCACCTCAACCAATAGGCACCCATTTTGATGCCCACAATATTTACATCAAGTTTAGCGAGAAGGAAGAGATTGTTTTAGACAATCGTTTGGTCCGTCTCGCCTGTCAATGCGCTTTGTGCGTTAATGAAATGACAGGTAAACAAATTTTAAATCCGTCGAAAGTTAAGCCTGATATTGCCCCAACAGCCATCACACCACTTGGGCATTATGCCTTAGGGATCGATTTTAATGATGGACATGCCAGCGGTATTTACCCACTGACTTTATTAAAGCAAATGGCCGCACAGTGAGCACAACAAACGCGATGACGTATCAGTTTACAGACAATCAGATCAGAACTGCGGCAGGGCATGCCATTTATTTTAAGGGTAAGGATTATTTCCTCGAGCGTCGTGTTCAGGATGTTATTGTCGAGGATAATGTCTTAGTCGCATCGGTGCGTGGCAGTCAGGAATTTCCGTATAAGGTCAGAGTTTATTTAAAATGTAAGACGGGTCTTTATAGCGAATGCACCTGCCTTGATGATGCGGCTGATTTATGCAAACATGCGGTTGCGGCATTATTTGCACTGCAGGCCAATCCCAAACAAGCTACAGTTAAAGTTGTTCCTAAAGTTACCAAAACTGTTCTTAAGAAATCTTCACTCTTATTTCTTAATCATAATCATCAAACCATTAAACCTGTTATCCGTTTTTACCTTCCTGTCGCTAATGAACATGGGTGGGTTAAATCAATTAATATCAATACAGTCATTGCCTGGGGTGAGAAGATCAATGAAGTAACGAGCCTTTCTCAAATCGTGGATGTGCAAGATTACCGTTATGACCAAGATTCTGATTTGCCTGCACTTGATCAATTTAATCAAGCCCAGGTGCATTGCTTACGCTTAATGCATTCCCTGGAACAAGTTTACTCGACGGGTACCTTATTAAAGAATTATGAATTATCATTATTGCTACGTGAATCAGATGATCCCAGTATTGAATTTTATATGGGCAAGCAAAAGATGATCATTAGCCGTGAGCATCAAGCGGGTTTGAATGTGCATGTGGCCAAAGAGGGTAAAGAAGAGATTAAAGCCACATTTGCTTTTGTAGTCTCTAATCATGAAGCGCCTTTAAAGGGTATTCTGATTGCGGGCCGTCCATCATGGTTGCTGTGTCCTGAGCAGGGCATTATTGTTCCATTTCACCCCGATATTCCTGAAACTGTTTTAACAAAAGTATTTGCCGCTAATCAAGAAATGTCCATCCCCGTCGATGGCATTGTTGATTTTTATGACACTATCATTAATCCACTTTATAAGCATGCCACGATTACTTTTGCCGACAAGAAATTAGAACAAATCCATTTAGAAGAACAAGCTCTTCATGTTGATATTCATTTAGATGGTGGAATCAAACAAATTAGCGCGGATGTGCGTTTTACCTATGGGCAGCACACATATTCAATTGCCGATTTAATTTATGCCCCGGCGTATTTACCGTTAAGCGGTTCACATCATTGGCTTAAGCGCGACCTTGATGAAGAAAGAGCTGTAGTTAGATTCCTAACACAAGACTGTGGTTTTGTTTTAGACAAGCAGCATCTGTTTATCATAAAGGGGACTGACACCATTGCTGAGGTGGTCTTCAATAAATTCAGCGCCATTGATGATAAATGGACAATTCACTATTCATCCGACCTCAATGATATTTTCCATGATTTTCAACAGCTGACCCCGACATTACAAGTGGGCTCATCGTCGGAAATTGATTGGTTCTATTTCAATGTCCAGTATAAAGCCAAAGGTGTTAATCAGGAAATTACTCAGCAAGATATTCGTCGTCAATTAGTGGGTGGAAAAAATTATATTCAATTAAAAAGCGGTCAATTTGTTGGTATTGCCAAGAATGAATTTGCTGCTGTTGAGCATTTGATTGAAGAGTTTGATGGCAAGGTTAAGAATTTATCCGTCTATCACGTGCCATTCTTAATTGATGAAGCAGGACGTCAGGGAATTAAGATTGATGTCCAAGGTTCTTTGAAAGAATGGCATGAGCATTTCAGGCAATTCCGTTCGATTAAGACTGTTGATGCCCCCAAAGAAGTTAAAACGATTTTGCGTGATTATCAGCATAAGGGTTTGGATTGGTTAAATTTTTTACGTGAATACCGTTTAGGCGGAATCTTGGCTGATGAAATGGGTTTAGGGAAAACATTACAAGTCTTGTCTTTGATTAAATTAGACGTTGATCAAGGGCAGAAGGCCCCAAACTTAGTTGTTTGTCCAACAACACTTGTATTTAACTGGCAGGCAGAAATTCAAAAATTTTTTCCTGATTTAAAAGTTTTAATTCCTCAGGGTTCAGATCGCCGTGAGCAATTAGAAAGCATGAATGAGTATCATGTTGTTATCACATCCTATGCGTTATTACGTCGTGATGCTGAAATTTACGAGAAAAGCACATTCAATTATCTAATCTTAGATGAAGCCCAGCATATTAAGAATCGGTACACGCTTAATGCACGCATGTCGAAACAATTAAAGAGTAAGTACCGTTTGGTTCTTACTGGTACACCCATTGAAAACAGTGTGGCGGATTTATGGTCCATCTTTGATTTTCTCATGCCAGGGTTCTTGGGTGGGTATGACCGTTTTAAAGAACGTTATGAATTACCTATTTTGCGCGACCAAGATCAACATGCTTTAAGTGCTTTAGCGCGTAAAATTAAACCCTTTATGTTACGTCGTCTCAAAAAAGACGTTATCAAAGAATTGCCCGAGAAAATTGAACAGGTAAGCTGGTGTGAATTAGAACCAACTCAAGCCAAGACCTATCAACAAATGTTGCTCTTAGCTCAACGCGAAGTCATGGATGCGTACAAGACGCAAGGTTTTAATAAGAGTCGTCTGAAAATATTAACAGTCATCTTACGTCTAAGACAAATCTGCTGCCATCCGCAATTAGCGAATGTTGATTTAGGTCATCGTTTGCTCGTCAGCGCGAAGTTGAATTTACTTAAGGAAATGATCCAAGAGTCTATTAGTGGTGGGCATAAGGTGCTGATCTTTAGTCAATTTATTGGGATGTTGTCGATTATTTCCGAATATTTAAAGAAAGAAAATATCAATTTTGATTACATGGATGGCTCGACGGATAATCGGGGAGATGTGGTCAATCATTTTAACAATACCCCCGAAACAAAAGTCTTCTTATTAAGTCTTAAAGTAGGGGGAGTTGGTCTTAATTTAACGAGCGCTGACACCGTCATCATCTACGAACCCTGGTGGAATCCCGCCGTCGAAGACCAAGCCATCGACCGTGCCCACCGCATCGGCCAAGCCAGCACCGTCAACGCTTACCGCCTCATCTGTAAAGGCACCATCGAAGAAAAGATCCTAGATCTTCAACGCCGCAAAAAGAACCTCATTGACTCCTTAATTATTTCCGAAGAAGGAATAGCCAAAAAACTAGGCTGGGAAGATGTGAAGTTTTTATTAGACATTAATTAATTGTCATTCCCGCCCCCGACAAAGACATTCGGGGGTAAACTGCAACGGGAATTCTTTATTGAACTAAAAATAAAGTTCTGATACTATTTATTTAGTACCGATTTCCCCAATCGGGCAAGTTATTAAAATCTTCCCCAGTAATAATATTTATTACATACATCATCAAAGGGGGGATTCCATGTTAAAACGAATTATTAAGAAATCAACTACTCTCGTTCCGGTAGAAATTATCCAGCATAAGATTTATTTGATTCGTGGAAGTAAAGTCATGTTTGATATTGATCTAGCCATGCTTTATGGAGTGGAAACAAAAGTCTTAATTCAAGCAGTTAAACGTAATTTGCGCAGATTTCCTTCTGATTTTATGATGCAACTTAGTCAAAAAGAATATGCCTCTTTGAGGTCACAAATTGTGACCTCAAAGAAAGGTCGAGGTGGCCGTCGGTATTTACCATATGTTTTTACAGAACAAGGTATTGCAATGCTTTCTAGTGTATTAAATAGTAATAGAGCGATTGATGTAAATATTCAAATTATGAGAATATTTACTCAGTTAAGAGAAATGATGATTTCTCATAAAGACCTATCTAAGAAGATTGAAGAATTGGAAAGAAGTTTTCATATAAGATTCAAAGAACAAGATCATAAGATTATGTTTGTCTTTGATGCAATTCAGAGAATTCTAAAAGATAAAAAAATTACAGAGAAGAAGAAAGGCCCGATGGGTTTTGTTTTATCTAAATAAGATGGGTGATTGCTAAGACTATTCTATGCAAAGAAATGTAGTCAACGGGTTACAAATTATAACCTGTTGAAAATTGATGGTTGCAGGGGGAAATAAAGATTCCCCGAAGAAAATCCTCGGGGAAGGCCTGGTTCTGTCCAACCGTAGCTGAACAATTAAAGAATACCATTTGAAGGTAGTATTGTCAATAGGGAGGGGTCGTGCGTAACCCGACACTATTTTAATAATTGTGCCAACTCACCATTTTCATGCATTTCCGTCACAATATCACACCCGCCGATAAATTCACCATTCACAAAAACTTGGGGGATAGTAGGCCAATTGGTGTATTCTTTGATGCCTTGACGGATTTCTTCGCTGGCGAGGACATTGTAGTCTTTGATCGGCACATTGTAGGATTGTAAGATTTGAATGGTGCGACCAGAAAAACCACACATGGGTTGATTGGCTGTCCCTTTCATAAAGACAACAATCTTATTATTCTTAATATCGCCTTCAATTTGATTCTTTAATTGTTCACTTAACATAATAATCTCCTCTATTTTAAATGCCGTATTTAGCGCGTTCGATTTCCCATTTACTGGGAGCAAAAGTCTTTAAGCCTAAGGCATGGACAACGGCAAATATATCCGCAATTGCATCCATCACCATCTTTTGTTGTTTAAATACAGGTAAGCCTTCAAACTTATCATAAATCACAAAAGCCTGCAAATGCTGGCCATCACCCATCGGATCAAAGACATGGGCCTCAGATCCAGGGAGGGCTTTTTCAATTCGATGTTTAATATCAGTGATTGTCATGACTAAACCTTACTGCTGAGCACTTGTTGATTGTTTATTGCGTTTAAACCATTCAATAATATCCATGGATTCATACAAGGCTTTGCCGTCGATAACTAAGCATGGGACTTGGGCTTTGCCACCAATTTTAACTAATTCAGCTTTATTGGCTGGATCAGCATGGGTATCTTTCATGGGTACAGTAATTCCTTCTTTACTTAAGAAGTCGCGCACGCGCGCGCAATAAGGACAGCTTTGAAAATGATACAAGGTTAGCTTCGGCATACACTCTCCACAAATTTAATGACATTCTCTTCAAGACGGACATTATACAATTGATTCATCTCTTGTAAACAGGTAGGTGAGGTGACATTCACTTCAATAAGATAATCACCGAGCATATCAATACCGACAAAATAAAGTTTAAGTTCTTGAAGTAGAGGCTTTAAAGCCGCAATGATTTCTTTTTCACGAGCGGTAACGGTTGTGGCAACAGCTTTACCACCCGCAAAGAAATTATTACGGTGTTCACCCGCGCCATGTACACGTAAGACAGCACCTAACAGTTCACCATTGAGTAAGAGAATGCGTTTATCGCCATTCTCAGCTTCGGGGATATAACGCTGCAAGATAATATGCTTACGGTATTTATTGCTTAATGTTTCTAAAATAACTTTCGCATTGGAATCGGTAGAATGAATATGAAACACCGATTGCCCACCAAAAGCATCAGTTGGTTTCGCAATAATATCTTTGTGTGTGGCAATAAAGGTAAGTAATTCATCTTTATTCGATGAAATCAAAGTCGGGGGAGCAAATTGTGTAAATTGTGACGCCCAAATTTTCTCATTCACTCGACGAATACCCGTTGCTGAATTAATAACCTGAACTCTTTTAGGCAGATGCTCCAATAACCACGTATTCGCCAAATACAAATCATTAAAAGGCGGATCAGGACGGACAAACACCGCATCAATATCATGGCCTGATAAAGTAATGCTGTCATGAATGAGGAAGGGTTTCTCTTTGATCAATTGGGGAGTAACACGGGTCGCTTTAAAATGAACATGCCCGTCTAATAAGCTAATGCCATTTACAGGCACATAATACACTTCATGCCCACGAGCCTGAGCACCAACCATTAAAATAAACGTCGTGTCTTTTTCAAACACAACTGTTTCCAAAGGATCCATTAAGAATAAGAATTTCATTAGATGTCCATCTGACCTTTATCAGTTAATTCGATAATTTCCCGATGCGCAGCAATACCCGCAATACGCGCTAAAATGCGGTAAATATCAAACACGTTCATATTATGCCCCGTGCCACAATCTTTCCCATATTTATCCAAGTGCGGGCACATTTTTTGAAAAGCCATGCCGCCCGGGGAATTAAGATTTTGACGGGAATTTTTCCCCGTATTATAACGGTAAAATCCGCCGATTAAATTATTATCAATTTGATAAATGCATACTTCCGACGGGCTTCCTTCGATTTGATGAATTGTAGGTACGCCTTCTTGAAGGAGGTAGCGATTTACTTTGGAGGCCCCTTTGCCGCGCACGAGATCATTACGCTTGCGACTATTGAGTTCCAGAATTTGCTGAGGATCTTCAATGGGAATAACACCCAAGCCATAGGTTCCAGAATCAGATTTAACAAACATGAATGGTTTTTCTTTAATGCCATGTTCTTTATACTTACCTTGAATCTGTTCAAATAATTTCACACCCGCCGTATACAAACGCTTTTGATCAGCCGCACTATTAATATCCGCATCTTCAACCACATCATAAAGACAGGAAAATTGCCAAGGATCTAAGCCTGCTAATGTTGCAAACTCAGCCATCAAGGCATTGGTATGTTTAAAGTGATTGCTTTTATGACGCGCATGCCAGCCTGCATGCATCGAGGGGAAAACAGGGATATTCGTAGACCGCAATTCATCTGGAATACCACCGGTTAAATCATTATTCATAATAATCAAATCAAAATGAAGAGCGCCTTCTTTGATTTTATTTAAGATACGTTTAAAGCAAAATATTTTAATAGTGTTGCCTGTCGCAGTTTCAAGTTCAATCGCATTGGCTGCTTGTTCACAAAAAGATGGGTCATTCGTAAAGAACGACGCAATCTTGGCATTAAATCCGGCATTGATAAAAATATCCTGAAGGATGCGGACATTTTCTAAATACCAGGTATTGCGCGTATGATCTTCGGCGACAATCAATACACTTTGCGCACCAGCCACACGTTTATTCACTGCATTTTTGACTAAATGAATCGCATCCGCTAACCCATGTTCACAGAGATTGTTAAAGCCCGCAGGAAATAAATTGGTATCAACAACCGCGATTTTAAACCCCGCATCACGAATATCGACTGAGCTGTAAAAGGGCGTATGCATGCTTTCATAATTAACCAGCCATTTATTAATATCGAGCTGCTTGCTCTGCACACATTTAAGGCACAAATTGTCTGAAAAACGATTATCAACAGAGAGAGTTTTATTCATAGAGATAGGCATTATACCAGAAATCAACGGTGACTAGCAATTAATTAGTCTTGGCATATTTATCGACGATGCAGGTTGCAACGGCATCACCTTCGACATTCACAACAGTGCGTATGGTGTCTAAGGGTCGGTCGATGGGGATAAGAATAGCTAAGGCTTCTATAGGTAGGCCAACGGATTGCAAGACCATGGCCATGGTAACCATCCCAGCAGAGGGAATGCCCGGAGCTCCTACAGAAGCAATCATGGCGCTGATAGCCACAATCAGTTGATGCCCAAAAGATAATTCAATCCCGCATAAATTTGCTACGAATAAAGCAGCCATCGCCTCATACAATGCTGTGCCATCCATGTTCACTGTCGTCCCCAGTGGCACTACAAATTCAGTCACACTTTTAGACACTTTAAAATTATCGTTAAGGCATTTGATCGTAATAGGCATGGTCGCCGAGGAAGAGCTTGTTGAGAGTGCTGTAATAAATGAATCTTTCATGCCCCAGAAGAATTTAGAAGGTGATATGCCAGTGAGCGCCCAGAGGACTAGCGGTAAAATGATAAGTCCATGCGTTAACGTTGCTCCAGTCACAACGAAGATGTATTTACTGAGCACGCCTAATAAATGCGTATCTTGCAACGCAATCAATTGAGCTAAGAGGGCCATGACCCCGATTGGAGCGATGGTCATGATCCAGCCGAGAATGATTTTAATTAGGCTTAAGAATTCATTAAAGAGGTCAAGGCTTTGATGGTGTTTATTTTTATCAGAAGCAAAGGCAATGCCAATGAAGAAGGCAAATATGACGATGGGAAAGATACTATTATTGGCAGCGGCTTGGACCGGATTGACAAATAAACTATCTAAGAAGCTTTTTAAATAGTCGACGCTGGTAATAGCCTGCAGGTCAAATGTTTTGGTGTGCTCGACGAATAAATCAAGAGACAAGCCTTTGCCGGGTTGAAACACATTGGCAAATAAAAGGCCTAAGGCAACAGCGACGATCATGGAAGCTGTGTAATAGGCTAAGGTCAAAGGCCATACACGCCCGATGGCATTGCTGTGACGCAATTGGGCAATACCCACCACAATGGAAAGAAACACAATGGGAATAAGAACCATTTTGAGTAAATTAACAAAAATATCGCCGGCAATGTCTAGGAAATAAATACTGGTGGTAAATGTGGAGGAAGAACTAGGTAAGGTGCGCAGGATAAATCCATAAACAATACCTAATACAGCACCGAGAAGGATAAATGTGTTTGAAGTGTGGCGAAACATAATGCTATGTTACAATATTCCTTATGTTCAGCAAGAAAACAATTCAATCAGTTTTAAGCGATGCCTTTACGCCATTTCATTTAGAGGTCATTGATGAAAGCTATAAGCATGCCGGCCATAGTGAAGAAGCTAAGGCGGGGGGAACTCATTATCAGGTTTTGATTGTGTCAGATGCGTTTAATGGAAAGAAGTTGATTGAGCGTCATCGGATGGTCTATGAGGCAATCAAAGCATCGGGTGTTTATTATCATGCTTTAGCGATTAATGCGAAAACTCAAACCGAATATTCCGCGTAACGGTCATTGTACCAAGGTTCAGCCGTATTTGAATACCCACGCAATTCCCAAAATCCTAAACGGTCCTCGTTCATAAAAATAATTTCTTTAATCCACTTCGAACCCTTCCAAGCGTATTTCTTAGGGGTGATCATGCGTGCAGGACCGCCGTGTTCACGCGGCAGAGGAGCGCCATTGGCGGTATGAACAATTAAGACATCGTCATCGAGGCATTCGGATAATTTGAGATTGGTGGAATACCCGTCGTATCCTGTGATGTAAACAAATTTAGCACTTGGTTTTAATTGAGCTTTGTCGGCGAGTGTTTTAAATTGAACGCCTTTCCAATGCATGTCCATGCGGCTCCAGGACGTGACACAATGAAAGTCCGACGTATCTTCGTATTGAGGTAAATTTAAGAAATCAGCCCACGATAGCTTAAAAGGATTATTGACTTCACCTTTAACCTCCAGAGTCCATTGTTCTTGAGTGAGAGGAGGAATGATTCCTAAATCTAAGACAGGCCAATTAGGAACTTCACGTTGCCCGACGGGTAATTTAGGCACACCATGGCGATTCAAAGGCCCTGTGCCTTCAATTTTTTTCATATCAGGAATAACGCCACCCGCTAAGACGCCACGTTTTTCTTTGGCGCGATTCGTTTTAGCTTTAATGATATTTTGATTAAATTCATCCATATTAAGTCCGCAATTTATAGCCAATTTTAAATAAATACACCGTAATTAAAAATAATATCCCTGCCATGGCGAATGTCACCGCTGCACACGTCGCCAGCGACATTTCACTCACACCCGTTACGCTATAACGAATGCCATTCACCAAATAACTCATCGGATTAAAGTGAGAAATGATCGATAATGATTTGGGTAACATGCTCATGGGATGAAAAACGCCACCCAAGAACACCATGGGCACAATTATGTAAATATTCCACATCGATAACATCCCAAAATCTTCTGCCCATAACGCCGCCATCATTCCCGCACACGAAAATATGACGGCAATGAGTATAGAAAAATACAAAAAGACAAGAGGATGAGCAATAAGGCTTGGTGCAAAGAATTGTGAGATAAGCCAAACAGAAATGCACACAATCATCCCGCGCGCCACACCTCCGGCGAGTAAGCCTAAGACCATTTCAATATACGATAAAGGAGAGAGGAGCATTTCTTGAATATGATTATGCCAGCGGCCGATAAATAAAGAGGACGAGGTGTTTTCATAGCTACTTGAAATTAAATGTAATGCCATGAGCCCTGGCACAATGAAATTAATATAATTTAAGCCAATCGTCGTAAAATCAATGCGGGTGCCAATGGCGACGCCAAAAATATACATAAAAAGCGCCGAAGAAACAAGTGGTGGGAAAATAGTTTGATTGCTCACGCTAAAGAAGCGGTGAATTTCTCGTCGAGCAAGTGCGGCGACGCCAATTGGGTTTGTGACTAAATGAAACATATATTTCCTTTTACCATTTACGGATACGCCATAACCAGAGCACAAAAAAGATACTAAGCACAGCAAGGACGAGGACTAGCCAGAATGAATCTGTGCTTCCATGCTGTGCAATGGGGAGGTCCACATTTACTGAGAAAAGGCTAACAACTAAAGTTGGCACCATGACGCATAAAGAAATTAATGTTAATCGTTTGAGTCGTTCACTGAGTTGATTATTCACAATAGCAGCCATGGTTTGGCTTAGCCCCCCGATAACATCGGCATAATCTTTTGCTTGCTGATACGTCTGCAATGTATCAATGCGTAAGTCATCTAAGATATCTTCACATTCTTCATTAAATTTAAATTTATTCTTATTAACAGCAAGTTTCTCAATTAAACGGTGATTACTATCCAAGGCATTGATATAAAAAACCAGGCCCTTTTGCATGGCATAAATATTTTGAAAATAATGATGATCTAATTTGCTGCCCATTTCTTGTTCATATTCATTGAGAGCTTGATAAATGACGCGCAAATGTTGGTTAAAATGTTGATTAATGGAGACAATAATTTTTAACATCAACGCAGTCAGTGATGAAGCACCGGATATGCTTAGTAAATCAGTATCGATGACAGGATGAGAAGTGACTAAGACTAAGCCTTTGGCGGTCATGAACATGCCTAACGTATCAGTCTCGAGAGAAAATCCTTTATGCTTATTAGTATGTTCTGCTATTTTTAAGATAACTGTTTGATACCCATCATTAAAATCAAGACGACCTACTTCTTTAGGATCAAGTGAATCAGTCAAGTCTTTGCGGGAAATAGGTAAGAGAGGAAATAGATTCTGTTTGTCTTGTTGAGAACAAATGCACGCTAAAATAACATCCGCATTCTCAATAGGTGTAGGTATTAATGCAGAATTAGTGAGGCGAAAACATTTAAGCATAGTTATTTTTCCGGTGAGTCTTCGGTAACTTCTAAAAAGAAGTCTTCGAGGCGTTTATCTTGTAGGATTTCTTTTTTATCACCAAGGCGTATCATGCGTCCTCGATTAATGACCCCAATGGTCTTGCACAATTTTTCGGCTTCTTCCATGTAATGAGTGGTTAGGAAGATTGTTTTACCTTCTTTATTGAGTTGGGTGAGATAGTCCCAAATCAAAAACTTTAATTCCAAATCACAACCCGCTGTTGGTTCATCAAGGATAAGGATTTCAGGATCATGAATAAGCGCACGGCATAAGAGCAGGCGTTTTTTCATGCCGCTCGAGAGCGCACGATGCTTGGCATTGCGTTTATCTGCCAATTGAAACCGTTCCAGTAAGTCATTAGCTCGACGTTTTGCTTCCCACGGAAGAATGCCAAAATATTCAGCTTGATAGACGAGCAATTGATAAATTGAGAGAAAGGGATCGAAATTAAATTCTTGGGCGCATAAACCAATTAAGCGACGGGAATAGAGGTAGTCATCCGTCACATCATGGCCGAACACTTGAACATCACCACTTTGATAATTGGATAAACCCGTTAAGACATTGATAGTCGTTGTTTTACCAGCCCCATTGGGACCCAGGAAGGCAAAGAAATCACCGCGTTTGACCTCGAAGGATACATTATCCAAGGCCTGGAATTTCGTATAGAATTTTGACAGGTTCTTAATCGAAATCGCGATGTCAGAGTTTCTCATGAAACTTATTATACTCTGACAATATTCTTATCAAAAGCAGTTTTAGCTTTTCTTGCCGCATTACGGACTATTTCAGGTAAAGCCGGGTGAATGTAAATGGTGCGCAGCATATCATCCAATGTCGCTTTCATGTTCATGTAAGCGATTGGCATGTGCACCATGTCAGAGGCTTCATCACCCACAATGTGAGCACCTAATAATTGGCGTGTTTTGGCACAAAAAAGTAATTTGCAAAAACCACTGTCACTTAAAAGCGCCATGCCCATGGCGCTCGACTTATAAGTATTAAGACCGACGACATAGGCAATGCCTTTGGCTTTCAAGTCTTGTTCCGTCATGCCAACACCAGCCACTTGGGGGTGAGTAAAGACCGCATGAGGCATGGGTGGGTAGGCAATGGGTTGTTTAGGTTTACCACCAAAAATAGAATCAAATAAATATTCACCTTCGAAATTCACACTATGACGGAAAAAATAATTCCCTGTACAATCACCCATGGACCAAATGCCTGGCACTGATGTCTCAAGGTACTCATTCACTTTGATATAGTTACCCGTCTTAATTTCAATATCCGTATTTAAAATATCCAATGTATCGACGTTGGACGTAATGCCAGTTGCAATCAAGAGTGTTTGCGCTGTTACAGTTTGCGTTTGGCCATTAAGATTAAAATGTACCGTAAATTGATTGTTGGCATATTCGACGCGCGTTGGCTCAGCACCAAAGCGAATATCATGATGTTTGCTAAATACCTGGGTAAATTCACGGGCAACTTCTTCATCTTCGGCGCGTAAGAGTGATGAGCGCACTAAGAATGTGGTTTTGGTTCCTAAAGCGCCATACGCATGTCCGAGTTCACACGCGATATACCCACCACCAATAATAATCATGGATTGAGGTAATACCGTATTGCGTAATGCTTCCGTCGATGTCATGTAAGGTGTGCCAGCTAAACCAGGAATATTGGGGATGGTGGGACGAGTACCAACAGCAATAAATATCTTTTCTGCGGTAATTTCTTCGCCATTAATTTGAACGACTTTATTACTAATGAATTTTGCGGCACCTTTGAAGTGAGTAATATTCGGATGACTGCCATAGCTTTTTTCAATGCTTGCCGAGTCATTATCCACCGTTGCTGAAATGCGATTAATCAATTTTGCAAAATCGACAGTAAATTGAGGATTATTGTGAATATCAAAACGCTTGGCATCTTTGATCGCAAGGGCAACGTCAGCAGGGTGAATCAACATTTTAGAAGGGATACAGCCACGGTTTAAACATGTGCCGCCTAATTTATCTTTCTCAATAACTGCAACTTTAAATCCTTTAGTAGCAGCAGGTGAAGTAATTTTAGCCCCACCGCCGGAACCGATTGTGATGATATCAAATTGTTTCATGAGCTTTTGACCATTTCTTGTTGCATATAAGTTTGGAGACGATTAGCCACATCTTCATAAGTCACATACTGCATTAAATCGCTGCGCACGGCACCGATATTGGGAAGACCTTTAAGGTAGCCGACATAATGTTTGCGAAATGTAATAACCCCGTAAGGTAAGCCTTTGTGTTCGACATTTAATTTTAAATGTTCTAAACAGACCGCAATACGTTCTTCAACGGAAATAGGAGGAAGGTGGCTGCCCGTTTTTAAATAATGTTTAATTTCTTTAAATATCCATGGATTCGCAATAGCCCCACGGCCAATCATAATGCCATCACAGCCTGTTTCAAGCATGGCTTTGGCATCTTCGGGTGAATTCACATCGCCATTCCCAATAACAGGAATAGAGACAACTTTTTTAATTTTTTCAAGCCAAGCCCAATCTGCAAAACCATTATGCCCTTGGGCGCGGGTGCGGCAATGCAGTGTAATGGCTTTGGCGCCTGCTTGCTCAATCATTTTCGCAACATCGAGGATAACAATACTTTCTTCATCCCATCCTAAACGTGTTTTAACCGTGACAGGTAATTTGGTGCCTTTGACGGTCGCTTTGACAATTTGTTCAAACAGGGGAATATCGCGTAATAATCCAGCACCTTCATTACGGGCCACATGGTTTTTCACCCAGCACCCGCAATTAATATCGATAAAATCAGGATTAAGTTTTTCAACAGCTTCAGCAGCACCAGCCATCGCCTCAGGTCGGCCACCAAATATTTGAATAGCGACGGGGCGTTCTTCCTCAGCGATTTGGATTTTTTCCATAATGCGAGGAATGTCACGGATAATCCCTTCGGAAGAAGTGAATTCCGTATAGACAATGTCAGCGCCCAAACGATTGCAGATGATCCGAAAAGGCATTTCTGTAACGTCTTCCATGGGTGCTAAACACAGAGGATTGTGAATGTCGACATGACCGATTTTCATAAGCCGCTCATTATAGCCAAATTCAATGGGGATGCAAATAATCTCTCTGGGTTTCCGGTTTTCATTGCGTTACCCCAGCTTTTGCCTATAATTAGGGGCTATGGCACTTATCCTAGATCCTAATGAAGCAGCTATTCGTCGTGGTATTAAAACAGTGGGTGTTGGCAAAAAAGGCAGCAAGGCCATGGATGCGCAATTAACCGCAGACGTCCTTGCTGATTTAAAAGCCAAACGCGCCACCCCAGCTGCTATTGGTGCTTTTGTGGCAGGTTTAATCGCCAAAGGGGTAGAGCCTCATGAAGTAGTACTCGAGGAAGTCTTTGGTAACGGGACTTTATCTGATCCAACGCTGTTGGTAAATACCATAGCTGCTGATGCTCCGGAATTTGTCCGTTGGATATGCGTGCAATTATTAACAGGCCATACCCTGGATAAACAAACAGCCAAAGAATTAGGGCAGTTTTTATTTTCAACAGAACCCGGTGATGGGGCGCGCGGTTTAGTTGCCAGTTTATTACGCGTGCGTTATGAAACCGACGATGAATATGAAGGTTTATGGCAAGCCATTCAAGAAACACTCTTACCAGCATTTCAACAACCAACTCCCGAGGGAGAACCGATTGTTCAAATTGCAGAACCATTTGACGGCAATGATCATTCCTATTTAATTACACCCATTATTGGAAGTTTTATTCAATCTTTGGGTTATCGTGCAGTGCATATGATTGGCCGCAATAGTGGGCCCAAATTAGTCTTCAATTTATTTGATGTGATGAAGCATTTACCAACGACAACCTATGCTCAGTCAAATGCTGACTTAGCCCAACCATTATCGCCCATGGGCTGGTTTGTCCGTCAGGCAGATTTATCACACGCTTTAGACCGTTGGGTTGATTTGCGTCATCAAACAATCAAGCGGCCATTCTTAGCTACGTTAGAAAAATTTGTAAAGCCTTTGGATGCGCGCATCATTATTACCTCAGCATTCCATCCGCCTTATGGTGTTAAGATGACAACCATTTCAGAGCGGGCAGGTTTTGCAGGCATTATTGTCGTGCGTAATGGCATCGAGGGCAGTGTCGGTTTTCCTTTAAAAAGACCGGTAAAAATGTTATTATCAGCACGTCAAGAAGATGGCCAGTACAAGCGCCACGACATTGAACTTGACCCTCAAGAGCATCTTACTCAAGTCCCAGAATTAGAAGAAACACGTGAACAGTTAAACGCCCGGGATAATGCGCAATTAATTCAAGCCTATTTAGAACAAGGGCAGAGTCAAGATCGCTGGTTTGATAATCGCGTGCACTTTACCTGTACCGGTTTAAAAATAGCAATCGAGTGGCTCGAAAGGAATATCACATGGCGTGGGTAAAAGTATCAGCAGTGTTAATGGCTTTAGCGGTGATGCTTGGTGCGTTTGGATCGCATGCACTGAAGGGTAAGCTCACAGATTATTATTTGGATGTTTATAAAACAGCAGTGCTGTATCACATGATTCATGCCTTAGGTTTAGGGATTGTGGCATGGTTGTCGACGATTACGACTGATCCTCGCGTCAATATCGCGGGGTTATTATTAGTCGTCGGTATAGTGCTGTTTAGCGGTAGTTTATATGTCTTATCTGTATCGGGTATTAAATGGCTCGGCGCAATTACACCGTTAGGTGGTTTAAGTTTTATTGCGGGTTGGGTCTTGTTAATTTTAGTCAAAAAAGTTTAATCTAAAGAAAGGTAGTCCATTATGGTTCCCTTACAATTTAGAATGACGCTTTTAATTGCAGCTTTATTTGCCATTATTTACACGGTGGTTGTTCTCATTGGAACAGCCATGGGGATGAAGGATTTCTATTTTTATTTAATCATTTCGGTTGGGATGATGTGGCTTCAATTTATGATCGGCCCTAAAATGATTGAATGGACCATGCAGTTAAAGTATATCAAACGCGAAGATAATCCGACCTTATGGGCCATGGTTGAAGATCTTTCTCGTCGGGCTAACATTCCTATGCCAAGAGTGGCGATAGCCCCATCGGCGGTGCCTAATGCTTTTGCTTTTGGTCGTGGCATCAATGACGGCCGCGTGTGCGTATCAAATGGCATTATGCAGTTATTAAGTGATGAAGAATTACGCGCGGTCATAGGACATGAATTAGCGCACATTAAGAATCGCGATGTGTTAACCATTACATTGATTTCAGTAATTCCTATTATCATGTACCGCATTGCGTGGCATTTCATGTGGTATGGTGGTGGTCGTCGGGATGATCGTAATGGAGGCAATACCGTTCTTATTGGGGTGGTCGCTTTTCTTTTTTATTTCATTACCAATCTTTTAGTTTTATACGGTTCACGTATCCGTGAATATTATGCGGATAAAGGATCGGTTGAAATGGGTAATAAACCAGCAGCTTTAGCATCGGCTTTATACAAGCTCGTTTATGGTTCAGCTAAGATGGCGGATACTGCCGAGATGAAGGCCGTTGAAGGGATGAAAGCCTTTTTCTTAAATGATCCTTCTCAAGCCTTGCATGAAATTAGAGACTTGGCTCAATTAGATATGAATAAAGATGGTGTCATTGATAGCAATGAGCTATTTCGTTTACGCAATAAGACGGTCAAAGTGGGTGGTGGTGAGAAGATGATGGAAATATTAAGCACACATCCTAATATGCTCAAACGCATTCAGCATTTGGCAACCTTGCAAGGCTAGGTTCATGAAGCGCGTGTCATTCTATACATTTGGATGCCGTTTGAATCAAAGCGAAACAGCCGTGATTCAAAATAGCCTTGAATCCAAAGGGTATAGTGTGGTTGATTTTGAACAATCGTCGGATATTGTGGTTGTCAATACGTGTACGGTTACTGAAAACGGCGATGCCGATACCCGTCGCTTAGTGCACAAAATTAATCGCACCCATCCTCAGGCTAAAATTGCTTTAGTAGGTTGCCAAGCTCAAGTGCAAAAAGAGGCGCTCGCGGATTTACCCAATGTGAGCTGGGTGGTTGGCAATCAACGCAAAATGCATTTAGCTGATGTGTTAAATGAATACCCAACCCCTTTAAAGGCCGAAGTTATTACCCCAACTATTGAACGTGCTGCTTTTACTCAATCAGAATTAGCCTTAGATCGAGATCACACCCGTGCGACATTAAAAATTCAAGATGGCTGTGATTTTTTCTGCTCATTTTGTGAAATTCCTTATGCCCGTGGTCGTGCACGCAGTCGTGTTTTTGAAGATATTATGCGTGAGGCCAACGACTTAGTTCATCTAGGCAAAAAAGAATTTGTTCTTACTGGTATTAATATTGGCACGTATAACTATCAAGGTCGTGGATTGATGGATGTGATTGATGCATTGTCCGACATCGACGGTGTTTATCGTATTCGTCTTTCCTCAATTGAGCCCACGACAGTGCCAGCAACATTATTTGATCGCATGAATGATAAATTATGCCGTTATTTGCATTTGCCATTGCAAGCAGGGGATGATGCGATTTTATCAGCCATGAAACGCAAGTATACAATGGCTGAGTATGAGGATTTTATTCGTGATGTCAAAAACCGTATTCCTCAATTGTGCATTGGGACAGATATTATTGTAGGTTTCCCTGGGGAAACCGATGCTCATTTTGAGAATACCCTTAATGCTGTGCGTGATTTACCTATTGATTATGTGCATGTCTTTAGTTATTCACCGCGCCATATGGCGCAGAGTCGAAAAGCCGATGAGGTTATTAATCCTGCCATTATTGCCAAGCGCAGTAGCGCTTTAAGAGATTTATCCGCACGTAAGAAGATGATGTTTCATCAGCATTTGCTTGGAACCACCCAGGAAGTCTTATTAGAGAGCATTAAAGATGGCTATTGGATGGGGTTGACGGATCATTATGTCCGTGTCAAAATAGGGGCGAGGGAAACGATGTCAAAGAACAGCATATTGACCGTTAGATTAACTGGCATTGATTCAACAGACATGATTGGAGAGTGCACCCATGGGTAACGCAAAAAAGAAGATTGCGCCTGTTGTTGATTCTAAAGAATTAGCCAAAATGAAACGCAAAATATCAAAAAAGATTGACGCGTTTAAAGAAACGATATTAGAAGGTCTTACTGTTCCTCAAGAAGCAGGCCCTTTAAAAGAACATTTATTGCCTGATCCTGTGGAAGAAGCTCAGCATTTAGTTGAAGAACAAATCGCTCATGACAAGCCGGTTGAGTCGGAAAAGTTAGAGTTTGTGCCTTTAGTTAAGCCTGTCAAGATTGAAGAAATGGATATACCAGGATTTACCCTTGAGCATGTTGAGTTAGCGCCACTAGCAGTGGATATTTCTGAACCCGTTGAGCTTCCTGTCCTTAATAATCAGGAACCTGTGGATACGTCATTGTTTCATCGTAATCCTCAGGCAAGGGTTTTTATTAGTGGTTTGGATAATCAGATTAATTCTGCCATTAGAGTTTTTTTGCAAAAACTTGGCCTTCAAACAATTAGCACTAATGCTGAAAGTAGAAATAAAGAATTTATCGTTGAGAAATTTCAACAGTACAATAATCATTTTGATTTTGCCATCGTTGTCTTGTCACCCGACGACATTCTAACCCCTAAGATTCAGTCATCAGAGCAAGGTTTGTTCGTCAGTCGTCAGGAAACAGTGTTTGAATTGGGGTATTTAGTTGGTAAACTCGGCAAAGCCAAGGTTGCTATTTTTTATGAAGAATCACCGAAGTTTAAACGTCCAACAGAGTATTTTGATTTGCTTTATACGTCCTTTGATGCCAATGGCGTTTGGCAAAAGCGTTTATTAAATCAATTAAATAATTCCGGCGTCATACAGGAAGCTGTTAGCGCTGTTTCATGATTAAAAGATATCTTTTAATCATCTGTTTATGTTTGTTGCCTCACTTGAGTTGGTCTGCCTATCAACCGGTTGCCGTGGTTGAATTATTTACATCTCAGGGGTGTTCGTCATGCCCGCCCGCAGATCTTATTTTAGCTAAACTTGATAAAGCTTCCCAAGAAAAGCATTTAGCCATTCTTTCTTTGAGTTTTCACGTCGATTATTGGAATCATTTAGGATGGAGAGACCCGTTTAGTCAAAAAGAATTTACGAAACGGCAAGCGTGGTATGCAAAGCAATTGGAAGATAACACCTATACACCGCAACTGATTATTAATGGACGCTATAGTTTAGTTGGATCTGATTCTGCCAAGGTTCAAAAATTAGTGAATAAATCGCTCACAGAACCAGCATCGACAGCAATTCAATTAATGCTTGTTACGATTGATACGCATGATATTCAAGTGGAATTTAAATTAAGCGGGGAATGGAGAGAAAAGAATTTAGCGGTTGCGTTGGTGGAGAAGAAAGTAGCTGTGGATGTGGGGCGAGGTGAGAATGCCGGGCGTCGTCTTGAGCATGTGAATGTCGTTAAAGAATTCAAACTATTGGCCCCGGATCAAGATACCGGCAGTTTCAAATTAAAAAGCCCATCATTAAAGACAATGAACCAATATAGTATTATCGCTTATGTTCAAGAACGCAATCTCCCTGAAATACTCGGCGCTACCCGCATTGATATTCCTGAAGTAGAATAATTAGAAAAGGATACTTATGATTAGAATCGCAGCAGCCTATCCTCGAGAAGTTGGAAAGACATTTGATTTAACATATTATACCAATGTCCATTTGCCGCTTGTGCAACAAAAGTTTGGTCCTTATGGTTTAACAAAGATTGAAGTGGATAAGGGTTTAGAGAAGCCAGGCGGAGGGGAATCACCATTTTTTGCGATCGGTTATTTATATTTTGAAACATTAGAAGGATTTCGCCAAGCTTTTGCAGAAGTAGGCAAAGGTGTTATTGCGGATATTTCTAAATACACCAACGTTAAGCCTATGATTCAAGTAGGCGAAATCAATGTCATTAAATGAGTAATTATTGTTAGGAGAATTGTGATCATGAAAATATTTATTGGGAATTTGCCATTTACCGCCACGGAAGATGATATCAAGAAAGTTTTTGAACCGTTTGGGGTTGTCGTTCTGGTTAATATCAAAAAGAAATCAGGGCAGAATTCCCGTGGTTTTGGTTTTGTCACGATGGCTGATGAGGCCCAAGCGAATACGGCAGTTGCTGCATTAAATAATAAAGAATTCATGGGTCGTCCCATGAGTGTGGCTCCTGAAGTGGTGAAGATTAAGAAGCCTAAGGCTAAAAAAGTAGAAGAACCGCCTATTATCAAAGAGGTTATCGTTGATGAGCCTAAAGTTATAACGAAGAGACCTGTCAACAAATCCCGTTCGGGCGTCTGGCAAAAACGCAAAGGTACTGGCACATCAAAGTCGTGGAAGAAAAAGCCGGGTGGGGTTAAGAAGAAATTTAAGTATGAACGACCATAATTGATTAAGGAGAATCTTTATGCAATACATGAATGCGTACTTGATTTTTAATGGGAATTGTCGTGAAGCCATGGAGTTTTATAATAAATGTTTAGGTGGTGTATTATATCTTTCAACATATGGTGAGATGCCGGGGGCGGCAGAAGGTTTTCCTGAAGAAGCCAAGAAGTTAATTATACATGCACGCATCACGGGGAAGGGTATGTTGCTCATGGCTTCTGATTCACGGTTAGATATGCCGGTGACACAAGGTGATAATTTTTTTGTTTCAATTGGAACAGAAAGTATTGAAGAAACAGAAAGGCTTTTTAAAGCCTTAGAAGTAGGTGGTAAAGTCACGATGCCTCCTCAAGAAACCCCCTGGGCAATGCGTTTTGGCATGCTCACGGATAAATTTGGCATCAATTGGATGTTTAACTTCGAGAAAAAATAGGGATAAGAGCTCTATTTTTCTTCATCTGCCTCGATTGGACTTCCCATGGATTTTAAGTTATACTTTTCCCTATGAAGAGTGTATTTCTTGCCACTTTATTAGTATGTTTATTCACTACTGCGGTTATCGGGGAAGAGGCTGTTAGTAATCACGGGACGGGTATTAAGACCGAGGTGTTGCTTAAAACGACCCGAAGTTGGGATGAGAGTCTTTTACCAACTTACCCGCAAGGCCAGCCTGAAATAAGTATATTAAAAATTGAAATCCCTCCTGGTATGCAATTGCCATTGCATCAACACCCTGTCATTAATGCAGGGGTATTGCTTAAAGGAAAGTTAACTGTTGAAACAGAAGACGGTAAATTTCTATATTTAAAAGAGGGTGATACCATTGCTGAAGTGGTGAATAAATGGCATCACGGGAAAAATGAAAGTGATGAGCCAGTTGAAATACTTGTTTTCTATGCGGGTGTTGAAGGAACACCAATTACAGTGAAGAAATAACATGATAAAAACATTAATACTCACACTCGTCGCCTTGTCTTTATCGGTTAATGCATTTGCTAGCCCAGAAAAACTAATTCCTCACCGTGAGACATTGAGGGAAAAGTTAGTGGGGTCTTTCGTTAAGACTTTTGCCAAGTCGTATGTTGCAACACATAATCTCGAGAAGTTCAAAGAGAAGAATGTTAAGAAACTACGCAAGATGGATGAAGCGAAATTTCAGCGTGTTTATCGCAGGATTTATAATGAAATGGTGAAAGATTTGCCGCAATCATTAAAGGACGCGTATGGTGTAACAGAAGATATGACACGCGAAAAAGCAATTGCCCGTATTAATGCATTTAATAATAAGAAGCAGATCTATACAATGATTAATGCTCTCCCTAACAAAATGATCGCTCAGCATTTTCAGAAACATAAAAAAGAATTTAATCAAACGATGAAAAAGAAGGGATCGGGTGTCGATGGCATGGTCGATGAATTATTGACTGATCCTGGTGTATCTTCCTAGTGATTTTCTGCCTGGTACGGTAAGAAGTATTAAGAAGTGGGACTTGGTTCTACCCAATAGACTTCTAGCCTTTTTTACGCTATACTTTCCCTTTAAAAGCAATGAATTCATACATCCGAATATATGACTTGATTCGAAAAATTCCTAAAAACTGGCCGAGTAGATTGAAGCGTTTTTCGTTGGAAGGTAAAATAATGATGAAATTATCTGAAAAAATCGATGCTGTTTATAAGAAAGCTATCGCCGGTGAGTTGACGTCATATCCTCAATTATTTGATGCACTAAAGAATAATGGGGTTTCTTATTATCACGTAAATGTAAGTTGTCATCAGATTGAATATGTTGGTGATAATGACCATGTTGTTCATGAAGGGCCAGCTGGCTTTAACGTCGAAGTAGGGGCATTTAATGAGCACAGCGTCATTCAGGCGATTCGTCGTTCTCAACGACGTGAAACAGATTATCCAACTTTTTTAAAAGAAATAGCTGCGGCTGGAATTTCAAACTATCGGGTAGATATGACTGAGCGCACGGTGAGTTATTTTGGACAAGATCCTGCACAGAAATATATAGAAAAAGTTCCCGTCATTTCATAAAGGAATATTATGAAGAAGAAAATATCTAAAACTATTGATTCAACACAAGTGCTAATCCAAATTCAAGAACAGTTGGCCGTACTTAATAATAAATTTGATGATTTTATGAATAAATCATTAACGGATTTAGCTCAAACGTTAGCGATGCAAAAAGCAGCCGCGGCCCCGCGTCCAGTGCCAACAACGCCTGCAGCTCCCATACGACCAGTACAGCAACACAATAATCGTCCAAAGTATGCCATTATTTGTTTTCAATGCGGCAAGGATAGCGAACTTCCGTTTAAGCCAACACCTGGCCGTCCTGTGTATTGTGCGGAATGTTTTTCGATGCGTAAGGCGGGCAATGCTCCTAAAGTAAATACTGAAGTAAAATCTTCGGTAGAAATTCAAACCCCAGTTGAGCCTAAAATTGCCCAACAGCCTCAAGTTAAAGAAAAAAAGAAGGCAGCAGCGACGAAAAAGAAAACTGTAAAGAAAGTTGCAGTTAAGAAAACAAAGAAAAAGAGTGCTAGGAAATAGAATGAAAGTATTTTTAGAAACCTACGGCTGCCAAATGAACGAATACGACTCCGAGCTTGTGAGGAGTATTCTGCGTAAGGCGGAGTATGAGTTTGTGGCGAAGGAATCGCAGGCGGATGTGGTGATGCTTAATACGTGTGCCATTCGTGAGAATGCGCATCGCAAGATTTATGGGCGGGTGCATGAGATTCGTCATGGGCGTGATGGGAAGCCTGTCATGATTGGAATTCTAGGATGCATGGCGACGAATTTACGTCAGGAATTATTTGAGAATCGAAAACTTGATATAGATTTTATTGCCGGGCCCGATAGCTATAAAGTATTGCCGGATTTAATTGCTCAGGCATCCGGTGAAGGGGCTAAGCCTTTTGATTTAACATTATCTGAATTCGAAACCTATTCTGATATTTACCCAGCCCGTGAAAAAGGTGTGAATGCCTGGATTGCGGTTATGCGCGGCTGTAATAATTTCTGCACATTCTGTGTCGTGCCTTATACACGTGGCCGTGAGCGTAGTCGTTCAATTGAAAATGTCCTCGAAGAAGTAAAGCAATTGGCTAAAGACGGCTATAAACAAGTGACCTTGCTTGGGCAAAATGTGAATTCATATCATTATGAAGGGCGTGATTTTGCCGATCTCATGCAAGCTGTTGCCGATGTCGAGGGAATTGAGCGTATTCGTTTTACATCCCCACATCCAAAAGATTTCCCAGATCGCTTTATTGATTTAATGGCATCGAATCCAAAAATTTGTAAGCAAATTCATATTCCACTGCAAGCAGGAAATAATCGTGTCTTGGATATGATGAATCGTACCTACACCAAAGAAGAGTTTTTAGCTTTAGTTGAGAAGATGAAAGCCAAGATTCCCAATCTTTCTTTAAGTACAGATATTATTGTCGGTTTCCCAACAGAAGCAGATGCTGAATTTCAAGACACATTGGATGTGGTGAAAGAGGTTCAATTCGATTTTGCCTTCATGTTTAAGTATTCCGAGCGCAAAGGCACCATTGCGCATAAGAAGTTTCCGGATGATATTCCCGAAGCCATTAAAACCGAGCGTATTGTCAAATTAGTTGAAATGCAACGCGATATTACCACTAAAAAGCATCAGAGCTTGATCGGAAAGACGCTCAAAGTGCTTATTGAATTAGAAGCCACCACTAAATCCGCCGATGAATGCCAAGCGCGCACAGAGGGGAATCACATTGTGGTTTTGCCCAAAGGTGATTTAAGGCCAGGTGATATTGTGGATGTGGAAATCATTGGGGCTACATCCTCGGTACTCAAGGCCCAGGCAGTTTCCAACGCTTCTCTTGCCTAAAACACACTTTCCGTATATATTATCGAGATATTTTTGTTAACATTGACTTAAAATTGTCACCTAAAGGTGTATTTTTATATGGTTCATACTCAAATAACTCCACAAGATCTCTTCGACAAGCTTAAGAATATTAAGCTCGGGGGAACTGTTTGCCAATTTTCGTTAAAGAAATGCGAAGAATTAACGCCATTGATTAATGAAATCAATGAACTCAAAGAGCAGCAACACGCTGTTATCCTTGCACACTCTTATGTGTCTCCTGAAATCACCTACGGCGTCGCTGATTTTACCGGTGATTCCTATAAATTAAGCCGCGATGCCTTAAGCACGGATGCGAAGAAAATTGTTTTTGCCGCGGTACGTTTCATGGGCGAGACAGCCAAGATTTTAAATCCTGAAAAAGAAGTCTTGGTTCCAGGTTTATTAGATGGTTGTACTTTAGCTGATGCCATTGACGGCGAAACCGTTAAGAAATTACGCCTGCAATATCCTGATTATACTTTTGTCTGTTATATCAATACAACCGCCGATGTTAAAGCGAATTGCGATGTCTGTGTAACGTCGGCGAATGTGTATAAGATTTGTACCAATATTCCTAACGATAAGATTTATTTCTTACCCGATAAATACATGGGTCAGAATTTGCGGAATTACATGGAGCGTAATGGTATTAAGAAAGATATTCAATTCTTCGACGGGGCATGTTATGTGCATGAAGAATATAATATTGAAGATATTTTAAAAATCCGTTTGGAATATCCTGATGCTAAGATCGTCAGTCACCCTGAATGTAATAGTGTCGTCGTTGATAATTCTGACTTTGTAGGCTCAACCGAGCAAATGCTTGATTTCATGCGCACGACAAAGTCGAATCAATTTTTGATGTTAACCGAATGCGGTTTATCTGGCCGTTTACAGGCAGAGTTTCCGGAAAAACAATTAGTCGGAAGCTGTACGACGTGCAAATACATGAAATCAAATACGCTTCAAGATATTTTAAGAGTGTTGAAGAATCCATTAAAACGTGACCGCATTGAATTTAGTGAAGAGATCCGTTTAAAAGCATTGAAATCCATCGAGGCGATGTTTCTCTACAATAAATAATATGTCTGATAATGTTGTTGAAACCAAATATTTTACATTTGCCCATAAGCCCAATGAAATCACCTTAAAAAGTGGTGTCAAATTTGGGCCTATTACATTGGCATATGAAACGTATGGCACACTTAATAAAGACAAGAGTAATGCCATCTTGATTTTCCATGCCTTAACAGGTGATGCGCATGCGGCGGGTTTTCATAAAGGCGATAAGAATCCAGGCTGGTGGGACCCAATGATTGGTCCTGGTCGTGCCTTTGATACCAATAAATATTTCATGATTTGTGCCAATGTCATTGGTGGGTGCAAAGGATCAACAGGCCCATCGTCGACAAATCCTGCCACAGGCAAACCGTATGGCATGAGCTTTCCTGTCATCACCATCGAAGACATGGTTGAGACGCAAAAATATTTAATCGACCATTTAGGTATCAAGAAATTATTAGCGGTGGCAGGTGGTTCCATGGGTGGATTGCAAGCCCTGGAATGGTCTATCCGTTTTCCTGACACCGTGCATAGTGCTATTTTAATTGCGGCGAATTACAAACACACTGCCCAGCAAATTGCGTTGCACGAAGTTGCCCGCCAAGCCATTATGTCGGATCCCAATTGGAGTAAGGGGGATTATTATGGTAAGGAATTACCTGCCAATGGCATGGCTGTATCGCGGATGATTGGGCATATCACCTATATGTCTGAACGCTCGATGGAAGAAAAATTTGGCCGTAAATTACAGGGCAAAGAAAAATTAGGTTATGATTTTTCACATGACTTTGAAGTAGAAAGTTATTTGCAATACCGTGGCTCAAGTTTCGTCTCACGTTTTGATGCCAATAGTTATTTGTATTTATCCAAAGCCTTGGATTATTTTGATTTATCCGAGGAAGAAGGATTAGTCCGTGCGCTTAAAGGGGTGAAGGCAAAATGCTTGGTTGTGACATTTACTTCCGATTGGCTTTACCCGTCGTATCAAAGTAAGCAAATGGTCAAAGCCATGAAGACCAATGAAATTGATGTCTCTTTCATTGAGATCGATACATCCTATGGTCATGATTCATTTTTAGTTGAGATCGATGGTCAATCCATTTTAGTGAAAAGTTTCCTCGAGAATGTTGCTCAAAAGGCCAAATAATGTCTGACATACGCCCAGAACATCAATACATCTTAGACATGATCGAACCCAATGCCCATGTGCTTGACTTAGGCTGCGGGGATGGCGAGCTTTTGTCTTTATTGGTTGAGAAAAAGAATTGCCGTGCGACAGGTATTGAAATCGATGAGAAAAGTATTTACCGTTGTGTTGAGCGCGGTGTAACAGTTTCTCACGGTGATATTGATAGCGGTTTAACCGATTATTCGGATAAGCGTTTTGATTATGTAATCTTAAATGAAAGTTTGCAGGAAATCTTAAGTCCTGAAAAAGTGATTTTAGAAGCTCTAAGAGTAGGGAAGAAAGTCATCGTCGGTATTCCAAACTTCTGTAATTTATCCGCAAGGTTTCAAATATTCTTCTTAGGTCGTGTACCAGTTACTAAAGGCCTACCCTATAAATGGTACAACACCCCTAACTTGCGTTTTTTAAGCATCAAAGATTTCCGCGACTTCTGCCAAGAACGCCAAATCACCATTAACCGTGAACGTTCAATCGGAAGCAGAGGCGAAGTCTCCATCCTCAGAAACCTTTTTGCGTATATTGCTATTTTTGAAATTAGTAAATAGAGTAGGGACAAAAAAACTGGGACACACTAAGTTTTTGAAGAAAACTTAGTGTGTCCCAGTTTTTTTTTGCTTATTTACTCATCTTGCTATGAGTACCGTCACAGAATGGTTTTTTGCTTGTTGCTTTGCATCCGCACCACGCTACTTGTTTTTCTTCGGTAATTTCTTCAAATACAGGACGTAATCCAGTTGGACCATGCGATCCATCGCAGAAGGGTTGTTTGGTGGATTCGCCGCAGCTGCACCAGGCATAGCGGCCGGGTTTAACGGTCATGATATAGGGATGATTATTTGTGGGCATTTTTAGTACCTATGTTGAAGAGTCTTTGTTATAATTCGATTCTATTATTCTAATTTTAACGACGATTAAGGATTATTGCAATGAGCAAGAAATATGAATTTGTCATTATTGGGTCGGGGATTATTGGATTGACCATGGCGCATGCGCTAAAGACCCGTAAACGTAATGCAACAATTCTAATTGTAGATAAAGAAGAAGCTGAAGCTAAACATGCCTCTGGTCGAAATAGCGGCGTTTTGCATGCAGGTTTTTATTATACCGCAGATAGTTTAAAGGCCAAATTCACCGTCGATGGTAGTCGTGCGATGCGTGCTTATTGCAAAGCCAAAGGCTTACCCATTAATGAATGTGGAAAATTAGTCATTGCCCAAAATCCCGGAGAAGTAGCGCAATTAGACGAACTTCTAAAGCGTGGTTTAAGAAATGGTTCCAATGTAAAGTTGATTTCTGCATCGGAAGCCATGGAGTTAGAACCAAATGTTAAAACATTAGAGAAAGCTTTATATTCTCCAGATACAGCAACGATAGATCCTCAACGTGTCTGCACATCACTCAAAGAAGATTTGATTATGGACGGCGTCAGTTTTTTAT
>JACCDG011551207.1_pt1 | contig 50959 bp, 59 predicted proteins | sample 7442471 | NCBI WGS metagenome assembly JACCDG01 (sample SAMN15323444, study PRJNA562643) | freshwater metagenome | isolation source: river surface water | place: USA:Blue River Watershed | collected 2017-08-17 | reverse complement strand
GCTATTCTGGTACAAGTGGCTATTCAGGTGTTTCAGGCTATTCTGGCACAAGTGGCGAAAGCGGCTATTCTGGTACAAGTGGCTATTCAGGCTATTCTGGCACAAGTGGCGAAAGCGGCTATTCAGGCGAGAGCGGCTATTCTGGTACAAGTGGTTATTCAGGTGTTTCAGGCTATTCTGGCACAAGTGGCGAAAGCGGCTATTCAGGCGAGAGCGGCTACTCTGGTGCAAGTGGTTATTCAGGTGTTTCAGGCTATTCTGGCACAAGTGGCGAAAGCGGCTATTCAGGCGAGAGCGGCTACTCTGGTGTTTCGGGCTATTCTGGCACAAGTGGCTATTCTGGCACAAGTGGCGAAAGCGGCTATTCAGGTGTTTCCGGTTACTCGGGCGAAAGCGGATATTCAGGCGCAAGTGGTGAGAGCGGATACTCAGGTACAAGTGGTATAAGTGGCGAAAGCGGATACTCGGGAGCTAGTGGCTATTCCGGCGAGAGCGGCTACTCAGGTAAAAGTGGTACAAGTGGCTATTCAGGTGAAAGCGGATATTCAGGCGTTTCCGGCTATTCGGGTGTATCTGGCTATTCAGGTGAAAGCGGATATTCGGGTGTATCTGGCTATTCAGGTGAAAGCGGATACTCAGGCGTTTCCGGCTATTCGGGTGTATCTGGCTATTCAGGTGAAAGCGGATATTCGGGTGTATCTGGATATTCCGGCAGTACACTTACAGGACCTACAGGACCTTCTGGTGCTGGATCGGCACCGTGGACACTTAAAACCGCAAATTACACCGCCTCAGCTGGTGATAGGATCATAGCAGACAGTTCTGGCGGCACATTTACTATCACACTGCCTGCCACTCCCTCAGCAGGAGACTCTGTGCAAATTACTGATGGTTATGATTTCACCATTATTCCGGTAACAGTTGCTAGGAACGGAAGCACAATAGAAGGATTAACTCAAGATGTAAGTCTCGACTACGGCAATGTCACCTACGAGTTTATCTACAACGGTACAACATGGCAAGTAACCGCTACAACAGGAGCAAGAGGACCAACAGGCCCTACTGGGATTATTGGCCCCACTGGAAATGCAGGGTCAGTTACACTTACAAATGATATTACAACAAATGCTGATCGTTATTTGCTATTTGCAACAACAACTGGTGCCTTATCCGCAGCCTATATTGCTGATTCAAAATTAAGTTTCAATCCCAGTGACGGTATTTTAAGTGCAGTTGACTTCAACAGCTTGAGTGATCAACAATACAAAACAGACGTAAAAAACATTACCACAGGCATTGAGGTCATAAATCAAGTGCGCCCAGTGAGCTTTAGATGGAAAGACAACGGAAAAACCAGTTACGGTGTTATCGCTCAAGAAATTGAAAGAATACTTCCTGATTTGGTGGACAGCAATCATTTGGGTAAAACTGTAGGCTACTTGAAACTCATACCTTTCCTTGTTCAAAGTATTCAAGAACTACAACAGGAAATAGAGAAACTCAAAAAGAAGTGAACAAAACATGAGCGCTAGATATATAAAACTGTTTGTGCCAACAAGGCTCAGCAAAACCCAGGCAAGTGATTGGTTCGACTGTGTGAAGCAGAGCTTGCCGAGTGGGTTGATAGCAGAGACAACACTCTACTCACATGATGACACAGCTGGTAGTAACTTTTATCTCATGCATCTCAAAAACGACAAGTTTTGTTATGTCATACCTCTAGTGCGAGATTTGGATGCTTCTGAAATTCATAGTGTAGTTCAAACCTGGAACAAAACATTTCCTACTGGTGACTTTTTGATTGATTACAGTCAATCATCGACTCCGAATGTAGCAAGCATCAACAGTCTTGAAGCGCAAAAAGTAAATGAAGTGATGGAGCAATGGGCAAAAATACAGCACAGCAAGTGGATGGATGGCCTCATTAAAAAAGGCTGGAAATATGGAACAAAAGTCAATGTAAAGGACAAAACGCATCCCTTGATGCAACCTTGGGAGCAGTTACCAGAACATGCACGAGCGCATAACCTAGAGGCTGTGAAGGATTTGCTCGCACTACTAGATAAACAAGGCTATACAATAAGCCAAAAGTTGGAAGGCTAACGGAAAGCAAGCATACTAGTATTATGCTGTATAGAGACAAAAAAGTAGCCTATCTACACAAAATTCATTTTTGGGATGATTTTGTCCAAGCCAGTTCAGAGCATGCTAGACGCTATTTTGGAAATGAGTCCTTTTTCCTACTAGAGGATCACTCAAACAAAGTTTACGAAACAGAGGGATTCAGCAACATCTGCTACAACGCTGGGAAATTGCAAACAATGGGCTTGTATATTGATCCACAAGATCCTAGCCCTATGTGGAGCAATGGCGACTACAGTTGGTATTTTGCTAGGCAACAGTTGCCTGATTACGATTACTATGTTTTTGGCGAGTTTGATGTATGGTTCAATCTAGATTTCAAACGATTGATTGACCCTATGATAGACTATGAGCTAGATGTGCTTGTTGCAGATTATCAAGAGCTGGACAAAGATTGGTATCACTATCACACAGCCTCCTGGAACTATTCTCCAGTATGCAGTATGCTGACAGTGTTTGGAGTTTACTCTGGTGTTTGGCTTGATCATATGTTCAACAAAAGACTTGAGCTGAGTGCTAGGGCAAAAACCGAAACTCTGCCAGCTTGGCCTTTTGTGGAGGCATTTGTTGGTAGCGAAAGCCGTAGGGTTTGGAGTCGTGTTGGTTGGCTCTCACGGTTTTTTGATACGTCAAAATGCCGTTGGGCACCTGAATATCCTGGAAGTCTCATCCATGATATTCCTTTTGGAACCATAATTCATCCCATCAAAAAGTTTTGAACAAGTTGCATATCGGTAAATTATCCCGTTAAATACTGTTGCTAGGCGCAGTGTCTAGCCTGTTAGTTTCTCCAGGCAGTTGAGTCCTGGACGTGAAAGAAGGCAAGTAATGCAACAACAAAATCGTGGCCCAGTATGGGCAAATCCTTTTCCTGCACAATCTATCGTAAACTTCTCCCCTCTAGCTGCGGGACGCAACGGCACACTCATTGCAGTGGTGCTTGATGAAAGCGGCAGCATGGGACGGGTCCGTGAGGCTACTATCTCTGGATTGAATGAGTTTATTGAAGGTCAAAAAAGTGCGGAAGGGGCTGGTGACGCGTACCTCACCATTGTGAAGTTTGATGCACCAAAAATCACCACGCTGTTTGAAAATCAACATGTGAAGTCTGTGAAAGCACTCTCAGGTGCTGATTATCAACCTGGTGGTGGTACTAATCTCATGGATGCAATTGGCTACACATTGGAAAAAGTCAACACTGTTTTGAACAGTGTGCCTCAAGCTGAGCGTCCTGGTGTGCTGGTTGTGATTGTGACAGATGGTGAGGAAAACAGCAGCCGCACCTACAACACAGCTCAAATCAAGGAAATGGTCAAGCTTAGTGAAGCCGCTGACTGGACCTTCACTTTCCTTGGGGCAAATGTTGATGCGTTCTCAATGGGACACAGTTTTGGCATGCAACAGGCCAATACAGTAGCCTATTCCACAAACAGCATGGGCGCAACAATGGACGTACTGAGCAAGACCACAACTCGTGTGCGTATGGCTAAGAGCGCTGGTGTAAGCACTGCCGAACTCTATGCTAGCCAATCACTCTACGATGTAGAGGATCGTAGCAAGATGATGGGAGGCAAAGATGCGTAACAGCATGGGCCTAGACCTGGTGATTCGCCCCAAAGGGCGGTCACCAGCGGACGAGTATCAGCATAGAGGTCGAACTTGGATTGAAGGCCGCAATGGCAGCAATTATGTGATTGAACTTCAAAACCACACTTGGAATAGAGTGATGGCTGTTGTATCTGTTGATGGACTCTGTGTAATTGATGGGAAACCGGCCAGTTACGACAGCGATGGGTTCCTAGTTGAGGCTAATGGTACACTCTCTATTCCAGGATGGATGCTTAATCATCAGCAAGCGGCTGAGTTTGTTTTTGGCAGCCGCCAAACAAGCTATGCTGCACAGTCTAGCAACGACGTAAGCAACGTTGGTGTGATTGGTGTGGCATGGTTTGCAGAACTTGGGCCCACATTGCCGATACAGCCATTGCCTTTTTATGGAGTTGGCCTAGATAACACGAGTAAAGGTCTAGTGGGTGCAAGAGGTTTGTCAGCTAGCGGCTCAATTGGTTCAGTAGGCTCAAACCATGCAGTAGCAGCCTCGGTTGGTACCGGGTTTGGTAATGAAACCAGTTTTCAGACTACACTGTCTGGTTTCGTTCGACAGTCAAACCAACCAATAGTTGTGCAAACAATTTTTTACGACAGTGCTGATAATCTACAAAAGATGGGCATTCGACTGAAAGAGCGGAGCACCTACTCATCTCGGGTAGCCTTCCCGGGCAGTGAATCTGGTTTTTGTAAACCGCCTCCAAGTTGGGTCACCACCAAGCTTCGCTGACAAATTGACATTGCTGTTTCTGTGCGCAATTATATTGCATGGAAACAGCAATTTCAGTTTTTGGTGCCACAGGCTTTGTTGGCAGTGCGTTTGTAAAAAAAAGCAAGCATGCAACAGTATCTGTTGCTCGAGACACAAGAGTTCCCCCAACAAACAACATATTGTATCTCATTAGCACAACTGACAATTACAATGTTTTCAGTGATCTACACAAAGACATCAACACAAATCTCACAGTGCTTATGGAAACTCTAGAGCATTGCAAAAAATCGAGATTGGTGTTCAATTTTGTGTCAAGTTGGTTTGTTTATGGCACTCATGAGAATTTACCTGTAAGTGAGACAGCCTACTGTGATCCCAAAGGCTTTTACAGTATCACAAAAAGAGCAGCTGAGCAACTGTTGATGAGTTGGTGCCAAACGTTCAATGTCAACTATCGTATTTTACGTCTCAGCAACATTTATGGTCCTGGGGATAACAGGGCCAGCACAAAAAAGAATGCTATCCAGCACATGGTTACACAGCTGAAACATCATCAGCCAATTCAATTGTATGAAGGCGGCATGATTCACAGAGATTTGCTTTATATTGACGATGCAGTGCGTGCTATAGATCTAGTATTAGATAAAGGTGAACTAGACTGCATTTACAATATTGGATATGGAAGTCCTACACTTCTCAGAGATGTGATTGACACTGCAATTTACCTAACAGAGAGCAAAAGTGTAGTTCATGAGATTCCTACACCAGATTTTCACAAACAAATACAAGCCAGAGATTTTTGGCTAGACACAACTCGCTTGCAATTGTTGGGATTCAATCCCCAAATACATTTGGATCAAGGCCTAGAGACTCTGTTGAAAGCATAGTCTACACACTATTGATATATCAGGAAAAAGATTATGAACGTACGAACGGAAATCCAACAGTTTTTAGCTGAGTTGATGGAAACAGACTCGAGCTTGTTTCCCTATATGGCCAACAATCAACCTTTTGAACCAGGAAAATCCACCGTCTATTATTCGGGACCCTACTGGGATCAAGATGAAGTAGCCGAAATGATGCACAGCATTTTGAAGGGCAAGTGGTTGAGCAGTGGAGAAAAGGTTGCTCGTTTTGAAAAGGGCTTTGGCGAAAAGTTCAATTTGCCCTATAACGTCATGGTGAACAGCGGCAGCTCAGCCAATCTCGCAATGATTGCAGCACTGAAAAAGAGTTTTGGTTGGAGTGACGACTCAGAAATCCTTGTGTGTGTTTGTGGATTTCCCACTACAATTGCTCCTATTGTGCAAAACAATCTCAAACCAGTTTTTGTGGACATTGATTTTTCAGATCTCAATTGGGACTTGGCACAGCTTGAATCAAAAATCACATCCAAAACCGTGGCATTGTTCAGCAGCCCTGTTTTGGGCAATCCCTATGACTTTGATAGGATTCAAGACATTGCAGCCCGGCACAAACTTCAGCTCATCTCAGACAACTGTGACAGCCTAGGCAGCAAGTGGCGCGGACAGTATCTCACAGATTTCAGTGTGGCAGCATCTTGCAGTTTTTATCCGGCACACCACCTCTGTACAATGGAAGGTGGCATGGTGAGCAGCAAAAGCCCCGAGATCGTCACTCTGGCACGAAGCATCAGCTGGTGGGGCAGGGACTGCCATTGTGTTGGGGCACAAAATCTCATTCAGTGCGGAATGTGCGGAGAGAGATTCAAAAAGTGGATCCCAGAGTATGACACGGTCATGGACCACAAATACCTGTTCAGCAACATGGGCTACAATCTCAAGCCCCTGGACATGCAAGGTGGGGTTGGTTTAGTTCAGCTGAAAAAATGGGAAAAGATCCACACCATGCGTCGATTGAACAAGCAGCGCATTCAAGCTATCCTTGAAACAGTGCCAGGTGTGCGTGTGGTGAATGAGCGCAACGAAGCCGAGACCAGTTGGTTTGGCGTTCCCATCATTTGTGAATCCAAAGAACAGAAAGAGCATTTGGTAAGCTTCCTTGAAGGGAACAGAGTCCAAACACGAAATTATTTTGCTGGTAACATCCTAGTGCATCCTGGGTATAGACACCTCGGGAATTATAGGGATTACCCCAATGCCAATATGGTGCTCGACTGTGTGTTTTTCTTGGGTTGCAGTCCCACAATCACAGAGAGTATGTGCGACTACATCGCTTCTATTGTTAAACGAGCCACAGCCTAAATTTCCTGTTGACGGCTGGCTTAAGTCAGCTATACTGCGTGTCATTCATAGGAGGCACGCATGCTGACGGAAGAAGCATTGGTTGAAAGCGGCTACAAGAGGTTTCAGAATCCAATTCCTGACCGACTTGACCCTGAATTCAACCGATTCGGGTATCAAAAGCGCGTATCTGATAGCAAAGGCCATCGCTATTTCATTGATGTGATCCAATACAACTGGAAGAATGTTCCTGGCTATCCGGGACCACAACTCACCTACGAGCCCGAAGTACATCTCTACACCGGCGATGGACAAGCCTTGATTCGGGTCACTGTACTGAATGACGCGCATTCCTCAAGTGTTGAGGCACTTGAAGCCTATGTTGATCAACTTTGGCGCCAAACAGGCGCTGGATATTACGAAAGGTTTGAATATGAATGATCTGGTAACTCGAGCTAGGATCTTTGCCATTGCTGCACACTCGGCAGTAGGACAGCGGCGCAAGTATTCAGATGCACCCTATTGGACTCACTGTGAGCGTGTGGCAGAAACACTGGACAAATTCAGCACAGGCAAAGTGACTGATGATATGCGTGCTGCTGCATATCTCCACGACACAGTTGAGGACACCAATGTGGACCTTGAACTCATTCGTGACCTGTTTGGTAACAGTGTGTATCACCTTGTGGAGATGCTAACTGATGTCAGCCGGCCCGAAGATGGAAACAGGCGAACACGCAAAGCTCTCGACCTAGAGCACACCAAGCTTGCTAGCTCTGAGGCCAAGTCAATAAAGCTGGCTGATCTAATTGACAATGCTGAGAGCATTGTTGACAACGATCCTGGATTTGCTGTAGTGTGGCTTCGCGAAAAGCGTGCCCTACTAGAAGTGCTGGAGGATGGTGATCCAGGGCTGTATGCCGAAGCTGTTCGCGTGTATGAGGAGTGCGAGCGCAAGCTTAACAAAAAGCGATAAACAACTGAAAACATTCTGCAAGTTGGGGCGTTGACAGCACCAAAAATACGCACTATATACAGACATACTGCAAACACACAAAGGAGAGACTCAAATGGTAATTTATTCTGCTGAACCTCGCCGGGGCTTTGTGGCCAACATTGGCGACCGAGTTGTATATGGTGAAGACGAAAACAACCTCCGCGGTGTGGGCTCTGTGACGGTGAATGAAAAGGGCCGTCTTGTAGTAAATGACCAGCCACTGGAAACACTGCTTCGCAAGTATGGATATCTGCGCCTGGCAGCTTGAGAAAATGTGTGGGAGTCATCATTTTGTGGTTGACTCCCACACAAACTCTGCTATAAATGGCTGACAAACGAGGAAGTGGGTTATGAAATCAGCTGCGGATGTGATTGTTGCACTGGAAGCCACCAACAGCCGGCTGGACAAAGAAGCCATTGTTGAGCAGGCCTGGAAGCTGGGCATCACAGACTTTTTTGAAGGTGCACTGCTGGCTTTTGATGCGCTGGTGACTTTTGGCATCAAGAAAGTGCCCTTGATTGATGATGCTGATCAGGGCCCAGCCTCGGGCAACTACACTTTCGCACACTTCAAGACACTCTGCACTGCACTGAAGAATCGCAAGCTGACAGGGCATGCAGCTCGTGATGCTGTGCTGGAGGCTGCCGAAAGCTGCAACACGCACGAGTGGAACAACTGGTATCGCCGAGTGCTGCTGAAGGACTTCAAGTGCGGCCTGAGTGAGACCACCATCAATAAGGTGCTAGGAAAGCTGGGCAAAGATGCCAAAGCCTACACTGTGCCTGTGTTCACTTGCCAGCTGGCCAAGGACAGTGATGATCACCCCAATGATATGAGGGGCAAGAAGCTGTGCGACTTCAAGCTAGATGGGGCGAGGCTTTTGACCGTGCTGAACAAGGCTACTGGCGAAGTAATCCAATACAGCCGGAACGGGCACATCAACAATAACTTCCCTCAACTGACTGAGGCACTAGCCACACTCCTGCCCCAGCTTACTGAAAGCATTGTGCTGGATGGCGAGGTTGTGTCTGCCAGCTTTCAGGCTATGATGAAGCAGTTCAAGCGCAAGAAGAACATCGACACTTCTGATGCACATCTTGCACTGTTTGATATTGTTCCACTCGGTGCATTTATCAAGGGCGAATACAAGGTCTCGCAGCGTGATCGTCACCTCGCACTGTGCCAGCTGGAACCACTGCTGAAGTCTGCCACCAATGACCAAGTCAGTGTTGTGCCCAAGGTGGAAATTGACCTAGACACAGAAGAAGGGCAGGCTCGCCTCAGCGAGTTCAACCGCGAGGCACTTGACAGCGGCGTAGAAGGAATCATGGTGAAGGATCCCGGGGCTCCTTACAAGTGCAAGCGAAGCTCAAATTGGTTGAAGACAAAACCATTTATTTTTGTAGACCTTGAGGTAACTGCTGTTGTTCCAGGTAAACCTGGCACCAAGTATGAGCACACCATGGGTGCTGTGGAGTTTAGCGGGGAAGATCAGGGCCGCAAGATCTCGGTGAGTGTGGGCAGCGGTTGGAGCGATGAAGATCGCGATATGATCTGGAAATACCGTAAAAAGGCACTTGGTCGAATTGGTGAGATCCGCGCTGATGCTATCAGCAAGTCTCAGAACGGTGACACGTGGAGCCTGCGCTTTCCGCGCTTTGAGCGTTGGCGCGGCTGGGAACCGGGAGAGAAGATTTGATAACATATCAAAAACTCCCCAAGAGTCCTGGCTGGATATTTTTCAGCACTGCAAACAATAGTAAGGACATGCGTGCTGAGATCAAGCCCATTATGGCGCTGTGCAAAGTTAATCTCGGACGCAGCCATGGGCCGCACAATCACAGCAGTCGATGGTATTACTCTCACTGTCGCAGTCCCAGCAGCCGGCTTTTCAATCGAGACGGCGTGGTGATAGTGGACCCTGATGTGGCTGCTCAAGTTATTTTGACATTTTGCTGAACAAAGGAACACCAGAGATGCTACTTGGTACTCTACCCAACTTCCTGCTCTACTTTGGTAGCAGCCTGGCTATGATTGTAGCCAGCCTCTATGTCTACGTGAAAATCACGCCCTACGATGAGATCCGGCTGATCCGTGAAGGCAACACAGCCGCAGCACTCAGCTTTGCCGGCACAGTGCTGGGCATGACAGTGTCTATGGCGTCTGTGATCATCTACAGCACAGGATGGCTAGACAAGGTCATTTGGTGCGCGGTGGCACTGGGCATGCAACTCCTAATGTGGGAGATCATGAACTGGGTGTTTGGCAACCTACAGCGAGGCATTGCTGTTGATCGTTGCATGGCAGATGCCATCATGCTAGCCTCAGCCAGCCTTGGGGTAGGTATCCTCCAGGCAGCCTGTTTCACCTACTGAGCTTGACAAATTCCCGAAACCTGCTATAGTCCTCGCAGGAGACACAAATGCGACACAGTCAAAAAATTGCTCTAGTGCTGTTGGGCTCAGTGAGTGCCATCAGCCTCACAGCTTGTGATGACAAGCCTACAGATGGCGATCCCATCTACGAGAGCGTTGAGCAGTGCAAGAGCTCTGGTGGCACTGACTGCGACAACCGCTGGTACAAGGCCATGAGCGAACACGTGAGCACTGCGCCCAAATACAACAGCGAGCAAAGCTGTCTTGAGCGCGGGCATGAGCGTTGCGCCTCAGTAGCCTCTCCTGCTGCTGGCGGCGGGAACATTTGGCTGCCAGCCATGGTTGGCTTCATGGTGGGGCGAGCACTGAATGATACACCCCGGCCTGTCTACCTTCAAAGCTACCCTGACCCCACAAACGAGCGTGAGCGTCAAGATCGGCGGGTCATGTCGGGTGGCTACGGCGGCGGACATATGGTGGGCAGCTACTACGGCGGTGGCACGAGCTACAGCAATGGCCAACTCAGCTCAGGGATGAACCAGGGCGCAGCTCGCGCTGGATGGAATGTAAAGCCCTCCACTCCAGGAGCCCCTGCTGCCAGCAGTGCAGCCACAGTGGCTAGGACCATGCCCACAACTGTGAGTCGTGCCAGTGCCCCCTCTAGTGGCTCAAGTGCTGTGAGCACAAGCAGTGCCAGCCGTGGTGGCTTTGGTGGGAGTGGCGCTGGTATGGGCAGTTCAGGCGGCGGTTGACAAGCCCAAAAATTCTGCTATATTGAGGCTCAGAAGGAGACATTATATGCGACGTCACACAATGCAGGCCCGTCCCAACTGGCGAGACCGTGCCGAGGAAGTGGGCTTCACTTTTCACACAAGTGGCAACCCCAGTCAAGGTGGAGATGGTACCTATTGGGACGAGACTGTGGCCTACGAATTCACCAGTGCTGAGATTGATGAACTGGAAGCTGCAACTGAAGAGGTGCATGCTCGCTGCCTTGATGCTGTGGACCGAGTGTTCAATGACCGTGAGCTCATGACGCGCATGGGCATCCCAGCTGACTATCACGACTACATTCAGTGGAGTTGGGCACGAAATGACCCCACACTGTATGGGCGTTTCGACTTCGCCTATGATGGCAAGGGTCCGCCCAAGATGCTGGAATACAACGCTGACACGCCAACCATGGTGATTGAGTCGGCTATGATGCAGTGGTTTTGGCTCCAGGACGAGCGCCGTGGCGCAGATCAGTTCAACAGCCTACATGAGCGCCTCACGGAGCGATTTACTGAGATTCGCGTGCTCATGCCACCGGGCGAGCCCTTTTACTTTGCTGGCTTTGGCGACAACGAGGAAGAGCGGCAGACTTGTGTGTATCTTCAGGACCTGGCCACCCAGGCAGGACTTGATGCACGCTTCATCAATCTCGGTGATATTGGCTGGCTCAACAATCAGTTTGTAGACCTAGAGGATCGCCCCATCAAGTATTGGTTCAAACTGTATCCTTGGGAGTGGATGTTCTCAGATGAGTTTGGCCAGCACACACGAGCTGATGTCTCGGGCATTGTTGAGCCCATCTGGAAGTGCATACTCAGCAACAAAGGCATCCTACCTGTGCTCCACGAGATGTTTCCCGATCACCCCAACATTCTGCCTGCCTATTGGACAGCAGCAGAGGCTGGTGGCAGCGACTACGTTGCCAAGCCCATGCTCAGCCGTGAGGGTGCAAACATCAGCATCGTCAGCAATGGGCGCGAGGTGGCCAGCACCGATGGCAAGTATCACGGGCACCGGATCTACCAACAGCGTGCACGCCTGTTCCATCAGGATGGGCATCATGCTGTGATTGGCAGTTGGGTGGTGGGCAACAAGCCAGCTGGTATCATCATTCGAGACAGTGCTCGAGAGATTGTGCAGGACACCAGCCGAGTGGTGCCTCATTGGTTTCTCTGATTGACATTGATATTCGGGTTACCATATGGCCGTTCTTGTCAGCAGAGACGCCAATGTTTGATATAACAAAATGGATCCGGCTTCCTCAAAACAGAATCATATATGGCAAAGATCTTGAGAACGCCGAGTATCCTTATGCCTACACGTCAAAAGAACATTTTGGCAGGTGGCAGGAGATACATCATTGGTGCGACACTATGATTGGCAGGGACAGATACACTTGGACTGGTGATGTGTTTTGGTTTCTCACCGAAGATGATGCAGTGAAATTCTCATTGGTATGGGGCTGAAGCACAATGGTTTGGGCGAATCCTTATACTTTTGAGGTCCTTACTCATGCTGTTCATTTGCGTAGTCATACCCCTCCTACTTATGATGTAATACGAGCTTGGTGCGTTGAGCACATTGGTACTCTAGGTAAAGACTGGACGGCTATCAGTGCCGAAATGCAATTTCCGCACATTTGGTGGTTCCTAAATGAAGATGATGCAGTGAAATTCTCGTTGGTATGGGGATAGCATGAAAATCCAAAGAAGTATTGATGGCTACGAGCGCAAAGACCTCTTGACGTACGTGTTTGCTCACTGTGTGAGTATTGAGCACGATATCCTCAACAGTGCCAAATTGCAAGACATGCAAGCTTGGTGTGAAAAAGAGCTCTGTGAAGAAAGAGCTGGCAACATCATCCAGGAGGCAATGTGGGGCTGGCTGGACTACTTTGAAGGAGATTGGTGTTACATTTACGATGATCTCCACGACAATGGATCATGGGTGTTTTGGTTCGCCAACAAAAGCGACATGACTCGGTTTCAACTCACATGGCTATAAATGAGATTCGCTGGCAGGAACTTTTTGTTCAGAAGGTGCATGAGTTTGAAAAAGTGCTGCCTATCTACAATTGGTGCAGGGAAAACTATGAAGAAATGCCTGTGAGTGCCTACACATGGTACAGAATAGTTTTTGGAGAATGTGAACAGGCTGGTGGATGGACAGACAAATGGCAAGACACAGGTTTCAGTTTGGTGCATTTGCACACGGACATTATCAATCATTTGAAATCTGAGCCCGCAGCTTACCCCCATTTGCTTATGCGTTTCCCACTCTATGTTGTATTTTACAATAGAGAAAGCTTGATGGAATACTGCCTCACATGGCAATAGGCTTTGACGCAACAGCAAACTATGTTAAAAAAGTTTGCAACACAGGAGGCTCTGGTGACTGACAAGCGAATTGGGTTTGCGTGTAAATTTGTATCTGAAACAGAGTTCAAGGACAAAAAGAGCGCAGCAGAGTGGCACAGCCTCTACAACACAAAAGGCACAACTGTTACCTCACTGGAAAAGCTTCCTCGCACTCAAGCCATTGACAAGCTTTGTGACATTGTGCGCTACAACACTGATGTGTTGAAGAGGCAGTTTCAGCTTGTGGGAAGTTGGCCACAAGAACTTCGAATGATGCGTGTGGGCAGTGAAATCCTTCCTGCTCGCACACACGCCAATTGGAGCTCTGCCTACCAAGAGCCAGTTATGATTGAAGCACTGCGTGGATTCTCTGCGGCAGGCAAACTGGCGCGTGACTTTGACATTCGACTCAGCACACATCCAGGTCAGTACACCATGCTTGTGAGCCACGAGCCCGAGGTTGTGGAGCGTGCCATCGAGGACCTCGACTATCACTCTGAAATTTTCCGGCTCATGGGGTTTGATGGTAGTGATCAACGTCAAGAGATCAACATCCACGGCGGGGCACGTCGTGATGACTTCCTAGACTACTTTCATCACAGCTTCTCTAGACTGGCCAATGACACAAAACAATGGCTGAGCGTGGAGAACGACGAATACAGCTATTGTTTGGATCAACTTCTGCCGCTGCGGAACAAAGTGAAGATTTGTCTAGACATCAACCATTATTGGATTCATCAGGGACACTATCTTCCCAGTGATGATCCCAGACTCGAGGCAGTAATTGAAAGCTGGCGCGGCGCTCGTCCAGAAATTCATGTGGCGTTTCCTCACGAAGACATCCTACCAAATCACAACCCAATCAATAGACCCGACATTGCGTTGCTGGAGTCGCAGGGCATCAAACGCAGCAAGCTCAGGGCACATAGCAAGCGTGCATGGAATAAGGCATTGAACAGCTACTGTCTTGAGTTTTGGGATAGGATGGATCTCATGTGCGAGGCCAAGGAAAAGAACCTCGCGGCTAGAGATTTGTACGACCATGCCCAAAAGCTATAAATAACCACCGAAACCATCTTTCATACCAAGGAGCACAGATGAGATGAGCGAATGCCACTTTTGGGGATACCATACCATAATCGATGCAGCAGATTGCGATAGAGCTGCCGTTACTAATCCTGAAACTATTTCAAGTTTTTGTAAGGAGCTTGTAGTTGCAATCGACATGGTGGCATATGGAGAGCCCCAACTTGTTCACTTTGGTGAGGACAACAAGGCTGGCTGGACAGCTATTCAATTGATTGAGACATCAAATTTCATGATGCATGCATGTGACAGCACTGGTGACATTTACTTCGATTGTTTCAGCTGTCGCCCGTACGAAGTGGCTACTGTAGAGCAAGTGTTCCGTAAGTATTTCTCTCCCAAGCGTATGCGAGTGAATTACATTACTCGTCAAGCTTGATCTTCAACTATCAGCAAACGCAAATCCCCCGTGCCCTTCAACAATCTGTGGAAGGTGTCTCGGGGGATACCTACAACATCCCCTTGTTTCAAAATATAAGGCATAGAGTTGTCCATTTGGAGCCCCCAACCTTCACCCTCCAATACAGTAACAGTTCTGTGACATCGATCTTTGTGCCATTGCAATTCGCTTGACTCTACTGATTCAGGAAAAACTCGCTCAAACCCTTTGGTGAGTTTCCTATCACTATAGGGTAGCATTACCACCACTTGGCGCTGATTGGACTCAAGCCTAACGATTTCGAATATCTAGGAACTCTGCAGGACCAGTAGCCAGCAGTCATCTTGTCTGTTTTTTGTTCACAGTTGTGACGTGCAACAAAGCTTCGGCGTCTTTTGGGATCTCGCATCTTAACACTCAGCCCACTCACATCGCCAAATGCAATTTTTTTGACTCTGCCTGTTTTGGGATTTTTAACGTACACATAATACTTTTTTGGGCCGCCTCTTTTGGGCTTGTTGAGCTCAACAGTTTTACCATTATACTCGGCCTCCTGAAGAGATTCTGGTGCATCCGGAGTTTCAAAAATGCAATCGAGAGGCACCATTCTGCCCTCATACACACCAAACGTGCCAAGATCACTCTCTATCATGTCTTTGTCAAGAGGATGCTCTAACAAAATCTCACCGGTTGTGACTCTACGTCGCATCTCGCAAAAAAACTCAAACCAAGCTGGGCTGTGGATGCGAAATATGTTATCTACCAAAGGCACCTTGTTGTCTTGGTGCCACTGAATAGCTTGATTCACGCTCTCATTCAAAGGTTGTGTAAGGTCGTGTATTTTCATTTTGCTTCCCAGATCTTCAACTGTTTGCGTTATTTAAGATCCCAAATGGTCTACAAGGATAGAGTCAATTTTGTCCAATAAATTAATAATTGGGTCATAACGCCAAGTATGCCGCAACTTCTCCTAATATTGCAACTCATGAAAGAGTCGTAAATATTACCAACACTTTTGTTTGATGTCGCATGAAATTATCAAATTTATTCAATTCTGACCCAATAGTAATGTCGTCCGTAAATCAACTGTCTGAAGCTTGGACCGATGAAGATCAACGCATGGTGCACAAAAATCCCAGCGTTCAAGATCTCAAGCGGCTGGCACGGAATGCACGCTACCACAGCGCACGATTTGTCATCTACAACAATGGTGACTTGGTTGCGGCCGACAGTGAGCACTACACCCACCATTCTATGGCCCCTGCCATGGGGGCATGGGCTGTGCGAGGATACGTTACATACATGGGCGACAATGACTGGGCCTACCGCAGCATGGAAGTCTACAGCCCGCAGAACAAGGATCATCCTTTGCTGAGAAAGTGGGAAGCTAGTGGAATTGAGAACGGTAATCCTGCTGTTGTGGAAGAAAAGTGGAGTAAGAAATATAAAAAAAGCATCAACTGCAACAATCCCAAAGGGTTTAGTCAACGTGCTCACTGTGCTGGCAGACGCAAACGCCAAGCAGGCGGGGCAACCTCTAGTCAATCAGTAAATGAAAACAACAGTGAAATCCACAGCTATAAAAAGCTGGATCTTATCTTAACCCAACTGTGTGACCTAGTAGACACTAGAAGAGAGCAAGATCCTGAAAAATACGGATGGGTAGCAGCAGCCTTGTTGGACCCCCAAAACCGCCTTGCTGTGGGAGTAAGCACATTTACTAACAACAATTGGTATCATGCTGAACGATTGGCTATGAGGGCGTATCGTAAAAAATACGGAAGCATACCTGATGGCTGCATACTTGTAACCACATGTAGTCCATGTAGTGAGCAAATGCCTAGATATGGAGAGAGTTGCACTGACCTCATAAACAATAGTCCTGTCAAAAAAGTCTATTGTGGCTATTCTGATACTACTCAATCCCAAAGTCAACGCACGTTCAATATTATGGTTACAGCTGATCCAAGTATCAGAGAACGATGCCAAAAATTCGCTGAAAACTTCATGGATTGGGAAGCGCAATATTTGGATGAGAGTTTGCGTGATTGGTTCAAACAAAAATGGGTGAGATTTGGGCCAGATGGAAAGATAAGAGGAGACTGTGCTAGAGGTAGTGAAGGCGAAGGTAAGCCCAAGTGTCTGCCACAAAAGAAGGCTTGGGCATTGGGCAAGAAAAAACGTGCCACTGCTGCAAGACGCAAGCGCAGAGAAGATCCCAATCCTGAACGCAAGGGCAAGGCTAGGAATGTGGCCACAAAAGAGAGTGTGAGTGGAGTCAAGCTGGGAGACCTATGCACAATCAAAACCAATTTTCCCGACGCTGATTTTTGGCTAGTGAGACGCACGGATAAGAAAAATGTAGGCAAACCTGTGCGCGAGTTCAGCCCCCATCATATTGGAATCAAAGTAACAGATACAGACAAACTGGATTCAAGATATCTATACCACATGATGACTCATTTGTTCAATCAGGGGTATTGGGCAGAACACAGTTATGGAATGGGCAACTTGGTTCACATAAGAACTGATGATGTAAAAAACATTGGATTGGCATTGACTGAGGAAGAGTTACAAGAAAACAAAAGCTGCCCTCATTGTGGAGGCAGCATTTTTGAGCAAACGCTGATCTCTGAAAAAAAGGATGCCTGCTACTACAAGGTCAAAAGTCGCTACAAGGTTTGGCCATCAGCCTATGCCAGTGGAGCACTGGTACAATGTAGAAAAAAGGGTGCCAAAAACTGGGGCAAATCAAAAACCAATGAATCTAGACCTTGGCCAGGGCAGGGAGATGAGCCACTACCCACCAAACTCTATCATGTTACAAGAACAAGAAACCGTTTGAGCATTCGGCAAAGAGGACTTGTGCCCAAAACCAAAGAGCACAAGAGAGTGTTCCGCAAGCCCGGCGTATTTGGTTTTGAAACCTTTGAACAGGCGCAAGACTGGGCGCACTACTGGAGTCAAGATGAGAAAGAAAGCATGGACATTTGGCAGATAAGTGTAGATCCCAACTCTCTTGTGCCAGATCCTGCCTGGGACGTTCAAAAGTATTACGATGCATGGGTTATCTACAACCCTGTTCCGCCAGCTGACATAAAACTTGCAACCACTGTAAGATGGCCCGACCCCAGCAACGTTGTTTGGTCAGGTCCAACCCAGTCTGTGAAAAAACTCCGCAACCTTGAAGAAGACCTTGATGAAACTGAATGATCTATTAAACAAGCCCACCAGCAGTGTGGGAGAGCTGGCCAAAAAATACAAAGTGTCAACAAACTCTGTAGAGAAACAACTTGAGCAGGGCATCAAAGTGGAAATGGAACACACCAAATTAAGGAGTGTGGCACGAGAGATTGCACTAGATCATCTGGGCGAGGATCTCCATTACTATGAGAAACTGGCAAAAATTGAACAACCCGCCCAACTAGATGAAGGACGCAACACCAGTGTTATTGTTGTGGATGTGCAACCTGAATATAGTGGCATGATGGATGGAGACGAAAATCCTGTATTTGAACAAATCATACGCTTCGTCAACAATCAAACAGGCCCAGTGTTGATGTTTGTGAATGCAGAAGATCAAGGCATGACAGGTGACACAGTTCAAGATGTCAAGCTCTACTGGGAAGACACCATCAGAGGAGAAGATGTGGATCCTGAAACTAATCCCTATCCTATCAATTGGAACAGATTTCAAATAGTGGACAAGGGATATGGGTATCTGAGGAATTGGATGGACGACAACATTAGTGCTAGAACCATCATCAAAACCATAAGGCTCATGTATCAAAATCGGGTAAATGACAGCAGAGAATTGTTTGGTGGCGAAGACAGTGATGACTATGCTGTCAACTTTCAACAGTTTATTGGAGATGAGTTTGAACCCTGGATGCTGGATGAGCCCATCTCCATCAACTGGACCAGCGTCGCCCAACTGAAGAGATTCAGCGGCAGCTACATAGTGGGTGGTGGACGCAACGAATGTCTCCGAGAAGTTGAACTGCTGATGAGCGCCTTCAATATAAAAGCAAAAAGAATTGACAGCTTGGTGTACGGATGAAGCTTTTTGACTTACTCAATGAAGTAAAAATTGACAACATGACTGGCATTGGAGAAGTGCCAGACAACAAGAATGTGGATTATCTTGGCTTGAGAGTCTTGATGAAGCCCAGTGTGTTTTTGAGTTTGGCTAGCACACTCTATCGCGAGCAAGCTTCCAGCGTCGACTATATCAAAAGCCAGTTGGCTCAAGGCCAGGGAATAGCCAGTCCATGGCTAGTGATCACTGTACCGCAGGAATGGGACGATAATGATTTTTCCCAACCAGCCAAGGTAGCTGGTCACGAAGGCCGCAACAGAATGTATGCAGTCCTAGAAACTGAAGGTGATGTTCCGGTTGAAACACATTTGTTTTTTGGTGGCGGATTACGAAGCAGACACATTAAACCAGAATGGATTGAGGCACTCAATAAGTCACTTGTGCCGCAAAGAAGGACCTCTCCTGTTCCGGGACCTTTCTTTGAGATGGACAAAAAGCTTGATGAGCGAAAAGGTGCGCCAGGCACGCTCAAAGCCAAAATCACCAGACTCTATGGCGGTGATGTCACATGCAGTAAAACACAAAAACTCAAAACACGCAAGGGTGCCACAACCCTAGACAAGCGCCAAGCAAACTGGTTTCAAAACAAGCATTGTGGTGGTGCCACAAGAGTTGATGAAATCATAAGTGGTGGAGCAGTTCCAGGTGATTGGAAAAAATATGGAAGCGGCGACGCCGAAATGTTTGAAACAGAGTTTGAGTTTCAAAAGCATAAGATCACAATAAGTGTGAGTCGCGATTGGGCGCAGTCTGGTGCCTATGTGCTGATGAAGAAAAACATAGAGCCAAAAGCAGATCTAATAGGCAGAGAAATCATCTTTCGAGTAGATGGAGAAACTGATCCCACAGGCTTGTTGGGCACAGGTGCAGCTGGCGTGATGTCAACTGTTGTGGGAAAAATTGTAGGCTTACTTCACTCCATCACTTGGGATTATTTGGTGTTTGCAGGTGCCGGTGACAGCAGACAGAGATTATACACTAAGATCTTGGAGAGATTGGCTCCTGTCCTCGACGCAGAGCCAATGCAGTTTGGCGACTGGTTTCTGTTGGTCAAAAATCATTTGCTGTCAGCAAATGTCAAGCAGGACAAACTTGTATCATTCACTAACTTGGACGAAAGTTTAAGTTACAAAGGTTTGCGTCCTGGAGCAAATATTTGGTATGAGCCTGGCATGCAATATTCCCAATATAATTTATATCCAGGCAAAAGTATTGTGGGCCAGCGAGTATACCATATAACCAATAAGCTTAAAAGTATAGTAAAGTCAGGAGGACTAAAACCAAAATATGATGAGACTGGTGCTAGAGAATTTGGCCGATATAGCACTACGGAATATCCTTTCACTCCAGTTATTGCTATATTTTTTGATGTTGGTGAGCCTGATTGGTTTGGCAAATACATCTTAAGTTGGGAAATAACACCTGAGGATAAAACTGCACGAGCATATATGCCAGTAGATACCATGCAGCCTTCAGATAGAGATAATTTGCTGCCCAATTGTCAGGTAACACCTGTAAGTATTGATAGGATTACTATCACAGATCTCAAAGGAAACCTTATAAAAGTATGAGAATTTACGATTTAGTGCCCTTAAGGACGTTGCTAGAAGCTTATCAGCCATTGCCAACCAAATGGCAACAAGACAATGTGGGCTCAGTTTCAAGATATATTACAAGCTTTGAGTATGGTGATCATTTAGTCAAACAGAGCCTTACTCAAGATAAAAATCAAAAAGACTTACAGGATGCATTGGCTGCCAGTGATTTAGAGCCCAATCCACAAGCCAAGGGCTATGTTTGGTTATGGACAGTGGATGGGGAAATAGAACAAACTGGCACAATGGGCCTTAAGGCCATACCCTTGTGGAAAGAATTGGTGCGACGCCTCTTTGGTTGGCTTGGATCTCATGAATGGGACTACTTGACTTTTATTGGTGGACGCGGCAGCAGGAACAAGCTCTATAGCGCATTGGGTCAAATGTTGGCGCAGAGAGCTGGTGCCAAAGTATATTTTGATTTTGACACAAGTGACTTTGTTGTATACAAGCCTAGTGCGGTTCAACCCCAAAAGATCCACGAGTCATTGGACTACAAATTGCCCAGAGACAAATGGAAAATCACAGCGCAGCAGCCCAACTATATGACATTTGAGTTTGAAGTTGGGGATAACCAATATGACTTGGAGTTATTGCGGCTTCCAGAACCTCAAAAAAGAGGAATTTACGATGTTGTGTTTGCCCACAAAGAGTATGGATTGGACATAAGCGGCACAGGGTCAGCCTTCAAAGTGTTTAGTGGTGTAGTCCAACTGATCAAGTATGCAATACGCCATCAAAAGGAACTACCTGTTAACGGCCTTTGGTTTGTGGCAGAAGGTGCCAGTCGCCAAAAACTCTACACAAGAATCGCTGCATCTCTTGCTAGAGATTTGGGTTGGAACATAGTTACAGATCCAAAACAATATCCACTTACACCTAATCCTGCATTTGAAAAAGGTTTTTTGATTCTCAAACCCAATCTTGGCGAAACAGCGGGGGTGGGCAAGATAGTCAAAGGTGTGAACACTACCACCGATGTGGGACCTGATGCTGTTCAAAAGCAAGCAAGAAAGTTTTTAAATAAGGTATCTCGAACTGGGGTTCCGCCTCAAATTCAAAGCAATGGCAAATTTGTTGCACCTAAATAATCAGCAATGACAACTCTATACAGTTTTGGCGCTGATCCCACACGCTGGTACAGCAGAAGCAAATTCTCAAGCACCACCGATGAAACCGCCTGGACAACAGGCAGCGAACCGGTTCCCAGTTTAGGCAGTTTAACCACAGTGGCCAGAAATGGAGTATGGTGGTGCGGTGCAACCAATTTTGGACAAATCACTGTGTCGAATGATTTAGCCAGTTGGTATGCCTACGATATAGAAAGTAAACTTTGGCTAGTGACGAAAATACGCAGCGGAAACAGCAAATTTGTTGCTGTGGGACATGAGAAAAATCCCAACAATTTGCAGGAAACTGGATTTATAGCAACCAGCCCAAATGGAGCACCAGCCACATGGGTAAGGCGCTGGGTGAGCTATGCCAGCCCACTTTGTTTGTTTGATGTGCGACACTTGGGAGGTTTGAACTGGATAGCAGTAGGCAACAGTGGTGATTTGGCACAACCTGTGCTCCTGTATAGTGTTGACGGCGGCATCACCTGGGAATCCAGCACATTACCAAGTATTATTCAAGGCGCCATCTACAGCGTGGAAAGTACCGGTGTCACAAACTACACTGTATGGATAGGTGGCAAGGGCTGGGTGGCACGCTGTGATGATTGGGCGCCAAACACAACCCAATGGATCTTAAACGATCAAATACTTGATGGGGCAGTGGCTAGGCCAGTTACCAGAATTTTTTATCGAGACACACTAGACAAGCAAACACTGGTGGCGCTCACAGGCAGCACAGCTTGGTTTACTAGTGACAATACAGTTTGGTTCTCGGAAACTCGACCAGGTTACAGATTCCTAGATGCAACCAATTTTTACAACTCCTCTACACAAACAGACACGCTCTATCTCTCTGCTGGCGGCATGATGAACCAATATACTGGATTCAAAACCAGCTGGCTTCCAAGAACCACCCAAACACTCACCCTCACAGGATTCAACAGTGGTGTACAAGCCAGCAGTTTGATAGTTGTTTGACACAGTTGAAAACTCACACAAACTATACTCATACACAAACAAGCGTGGAGAAACAGCTAATGGGTATCGGCACTCTAGGTCCAAATGATCGCACAAAGATTGTAGGCCTTGTGAATTCTGGCATTGATGTTATGCGTGAGATTGCAACACTTCGCGAAGGTCTCAAAGATCAAGTGGGCGCTGTAAGTGAAGAGCTTGACATCGACAAAAAGATTCTGAACATGGCCATTCGCACTGCGTACAAAATGAGCCAACAAAATCAAGACACACTCAACGACCTTCAAACACAACTGGACAGTGTGGAAGAAGTGCTCAAAGCAGCCGGTGTGTCCTAACAAACTCCTTACTGAGTTTTTGACTGCGAGACAACCGCCAGCAATGCTGGCGGTTGTCTTATTGAGTTGGTCAATGTTTGTTTTGGCAGAGTAATCCACAAGCATTGACCATCTCACGTCTGTAACACAAAATATGATGTTGGTTGTAGTGCCAGCTTTTGATACACAGTTTTTTGAGTGGAGAAATCATGAGTTACGTTGATGCTATTTTGGAAAAAGAGAAAAACTGTATTCATGTAGTTGAGCGAACAAAAGGAAAGCGTGTCTACAACACCTTTCCCAGTCGATATGTGATGTATTTTCCCAGTGAACGTGGCAAATACACAAGCATCTATGGTGAACGACTTGAGAAGTTTGAAACCAATCGTTGGGAAGAGTTTCAAAGAGAGTGCCGACTTGTTCCCAAAAACAATCAGTATGAGAGTGACATCAATCCCATATTTCGCTGCTTTTACGAGCATTACAAAAACGCCGACAGTCCAAAACTGCATGTGGCGTTTTTTGACATTGAAACTGATTACGATCCAGAGAAGGGGTTCAGCTCAGCTGATGAGGCATTCAACCCAGTAACAGCTATCTCAGTGTATTTGAATTGGCTTGACAAATGTTTCACACTTGTGTTGAAGCCCAAAACGCTCACTGTAGAGCAAGCCTCAAATATTGTAGACAAGTTTGAAGACACAGTGCTTTGCTCAAGCGAAAGTGAGCTGCTGGACGTGTTTCTCACGCTTGTTGAAGATGCTGACATTCTCACTGGCTGGAATTCAGAGGGCTATGATATACCCTACTTGCACAATCGCATTGTTCAAATCTTAAGCAAGGAGCACACCAAAAGACTGTGTCTTTGGAACAAGTTTCCCAGAAAGAGAGAATATGAATCTTATGGTCGTCCCACAATTACTTTTGATCTAGTGGGACGAGTGCATCTTGATTACTTGCAACTGTATAGGAAACACACTTATCACGAGATGCACAGCTATCGACTGGACTTTGTGGGCGAGTATGAGGTTGGTGACAAAAAGGTGGCCTATGAAGGCAGCCTTGACAAGCTCTACAATGAGGACTTTGAGAAGTTCATTGCCTACAACAGGCAAGACGTGATGCTGTTGGTGAAAATTGACAACAAACTCAAGTTTATTGATCTAGCTAACGATCTTGCACACACCAACGGGGTGCTACTTGCAACCACAATGGGATCAGTGCAGCTTATTGACAATGCCATTACCAATGAGGCACACGATCTTGGGCTTTGCGTGCCAACGCGACGTCGAGAAACTGTTGAAGTAGTGAAAGATGACGACGGGGCTGATATTGAGCCCACAGGCATTGCGGGTGCATATGTGGCTGATCCAGTTGAAGGCATGCACAAATGGATTGGCGGTGTTGACATCAACAGCCTGTATCCCAGTGCCATTCGCAGTTTGAACATGAGCAAGGAAACAGTGGTGGGACAAATCCGCCCTGTGGGCAATGATAGGCTTATTCAGCACCGGATGCAAAAGGAAAAGCGCACGTTTGCTGACAGTTGGAACGAGATGTTTGGCATAATTGAGTACAACCAAGTGATGAATCGCGAGATGGTTATGCTCACTGTGGACTTTGAGGATGGCACCACTGTTGAACTCAGTGCTGATGAACTCTATCAGTGGATTTTTGAAAACCCCAAGAAACCCATGTCGCTCAGTGCGAATGGAACTATTTTTGATCTCAGCAGAGAGGGTGTGGTGCCGGGACTCTTGGCCAGGTGGTATTCAGAACGTAAAGCAATGCAGGCCGAGGCAAAGGAATATGGCAAAAAGGCAGATGAAGAAACTGAAGGCAGTAAAAAGCAGGAATACAAAGAACTGGCAGACTTTTATGATAGACGCCAATTGATCAAGAAAATTTTGTTGAACAGCTTGTATGGCGCTATTGGAAATTCTGCCTCGGCTTGGTTCGACAACAGAATTGCACAAAGCACTACGCTCACAGGACGGTGCATTGTGAAACACATGGGCAGCAAGATCAACGAGGTAATATCTGGAAATTATCACTACAAAGGCGATGCTGTCATATACGGCGACACAGACAGCATCTACTTCTCAGCTTATCCCGTTATGAGCAAACTCGATGATTTCAAAACTTTCGACTGGAGCAGAGAAGCTGTTGTGCAACTGTATGATCAAATTGCTGACATTACCAATCAAAGTTTTCCCACTTTCATGAAACAGGCCTTCAATGTGCCAGAATCACGAAGTGTCATCAAAGCTGGACGAGAACTTGTGGCCACACAAGGACTGTTCATTACGAAAAAGCGTTATGCTGTGATGATCTATGACAAAGAGGGCAAGCGCAAAGATGTCAATGGCAAGCCAGGTGAAATCAAAGCAATGGGATTGGATCTCAAGAGAGCTGATACTCCAAAACCAGTACAGGAGTTTTTGAGCGAGATCCTAACACTTGTGCTCACTGAAAGTAACAAAGACGATGTGTTTCAGCGCATCAAAGATTTCCGCACTGAATTCAGCAAGTGGCCCAGCTGGAGCAAAGGCAGTCCCAAGCGTGTGAACAACTTGACACAATATGGCATGATCAAACGAGCGCAAGACAGTGTAGACCTCAAAAAGGATGTGGGCAAAAGAAAAACCATCCCGGGACATGTGTTGGCTAGTTTAAATTGGAACAGTCTGTGTGACATCTACAACGACTATGGCAGCATGCGTATTCAAGATGGTCAAAAAGTAATTGTGTGCAAATTGCGCAACAATCCACTTGGCATGAACTCTGTAGCTTATCCAGTTGACCAGCTTTACTTGCCCGACTGGTTCAAATCACTGCCCTTTGATGATGCTGGTATGGAAGCCGCCGTAGTAGATAAAAAGTTGGAAAATTTGCTGGGAGTTTTGAACTGGAATCTTGACGATGCCAAAAACAATGAGACATTTGACAGCATGTTCAGCTTTTGATAGGTTGACATCGCAGAACTTTTTTCAGTAGTTTTTGCAAAGTCAATTTAAGGAATCTTTATGACATTTTTTTCCACACTGAAAAGGTGGTTTGGGTTACAAAAAACAACTGATGTAACACCAACACCGGCACCCTCTCAAGAGGCTGCTACTTCTGTTACAACTCCACTGGCTCAACCAATACTGGTTCAACCAGTTATTGTTGCCCCCGCTCAAACAACAACACCTGTTGGTGAACTTGCCCAACCGGCACCAATTACACCAGCACCGGCGCAACCCGAGGGTGAGGTTAAGAAGAGTGCAAAGACCAAAAAGCCAAAGGTTGCAAAAGAGCCAAAGACAGTTACAGCAACAGCTCCAGTCAAAACCGCCAAGGAGCCAAAATCTCCTAACAAAAAGAAAGCTATCTGATCAAATAGCATGCAGAGCCCTCTCTTTGGAATCTCTCGTGAAGAGAGGGCTCAACTTTTGCGCTACAAAACCATTCCACAGCTGGCGCCACCAAGCTTTTTGTCTCCTTTAACCCAACCAACAAGCACTCTTGTGTTTTTGACAGGCTATCTCTGCCTCAATGCACCATCCGATGATTTTCACGAGGTCAACAGCATCCCTGAAGCTGAAGATCTTTTGTTCTCACAAGCCGAAACTGTAAGTGAGAAATTTGACGGACTGCCTTTCGCGCTCAGACGGCAGTCCACACTACTGGGCCATCGCAACAGGCGAGGATGTGGTAATCTCATATTCACCAGTCCAGAAATACGACGAAACATGCCCGAAAATCAATTATATATTGACAACGTCAACACAGGAACAAAAGTTGGACGCTGGTATTCAGCTGGAATATTACGCAAATTTGACAAACAAGGGAGTCAAATATTTGTGTGTGATGATGTGCCCGAAGACACTGCCTTTGTGGCTTACAAGGGTGCAAGTGATTCAGACAGTGTTGCGGTGTTGTTCAAAAACTTTGGTGAGATGCGGCTTTGGTGCCCACTGACTGTTGACATACCAGTTTCTATTGGACACTATATCACAAAGGTTGTGTTTGACAACTAGATTTCATGGAAAGAGTATGAAACCTCAAAAAATTCGAGTATATGAGCCAGGTGAATTGAAAACACTGTTTGAAGCACTGAATATGGCACCTCCTTGGCTCAGTCGACGGTTTGTGTTGAAAAACATGCTTGGCTGGACTGATGATGATTTGAAACAAAACGCATTGCTGGTTGACGAAGAGACAACACAACGTAAAATGGGTAACAAAGGGAGTTATTGAAGATGACTGTAACGGCTATTAAAGATGCCATTTCTGATCTCGCAAAGAATGTGATCAGCACTGGTTTTTATGAGAAGATCAAAATCACTGCTGGTAAGAAAACCAGCACAATTGAAGCTATTGACAAGGACAAACAGGTTATCCTGAAGGCAGAGACACTGAATCCAGTTGACGGCTGGGCTGGCGAGTTTGGTCTTGCTAACCTTGGACTGCTCAACAGCATTGTGAATGATCCAGAGTTTGCACACAAGGACAGCCGGCTTGAGCTGGTGTTTCAAGAACGTGAGGGTGTAGATGTGCCAACTGAGATGCATTACACCAACAAAAGCAGCAGCTTCATCAACTATCGGTTCCTTGCAAAAAATCTAGTGCCTGAACAGCCCAAGTATATGGAACCACAATGGGACGTGAAGATCAAGCCCAACAAAAGCAACATTCAACAGTTCAACTGGGCTGCTGGAAGTCTTGGCAGTTATGAGCAATACTTCATTCCCAAGACTGTTGATGGCAACCTCAAGTTTTTCATTGGTGACGAAGGCGGTGCAACACAACGCGGCGGTGTGGTGTTCTCATCTGGCGTAACGGGCGAGTTTGAAAGCTCACACAAGTGGCCAATTGGGCTTGTTTCGGCACTGTTGAAGCTGGTTGATGGTGCTGATGCTGAGATGAGTTTTTCAGTCAAGGGTGCTATTCAGTTGAAGCTCAACACTGGTATTACCACATACAAGTATGTGTTGCCAGCTAAACTGCGCTGATCTAAACTTTGGAATGGGCACAACTTGTGCCCATTTTTTATGGAGGCTGTTGTGCCTATTGAAAATGAACGCAAGCTGATTTTACGAGTTGATGATCCGGTAATGTTGCTGACTACACTGAAGCAACAACCTGATGTGCAAGTGTTTGATATTACACAGGGTTATATCAACGGAAGTGCAAGAATACGGCACGTGGTGCCTCATGCTCCCGGGGATGAAAACTTCATATTCACTCACAAATCAAAGGTGTTGGGTTCAACAGTGGAGATTGAATGCGAGCTTTCAATACATGACTTTCAGAAACTGTTTTTGATAGCAAAACCAGTTTTGCACAAAACGCGAGCCAAATGGAAGGACGGCTTACACACTTGGGACGTGGATTTTTTCCGGGTTCCAAAAAGTGGCAGCACTTATCTCTGTATGGCAGAAGTTGAGATGCCTGAATTTGAAACACAAACACCCGAGCCACACAATCTCTTGAAGCCTTATGCCTTCAAATGGATTGATGCAGGCGACAAGCGTTTCAACAACAAAAATTTAAGCAACACAACAAAAGTTTTGAAACTGCTCAAAGGATTAGGTCTCTAAATGCCAAACAGCAAATACCGCAGCATCTTCATTTCTGACGTACATCTAGGCAGCCGCGCATGTCAAGCTGAGCTACTAGCCAACTTTCTTAAACAAAATACAAGTCAACAACTGTATCTAGTTGGTGATATTTTTGATTTGTGGAAACTGAAAAGCAGTCGATTTTGGCCACAGAGTCACAGTAACGTGGTGAGAAGATTCTTAACGGCAGCCAAAAGGGGCACAAGGGTCAGATATGTACTGGGAAACCACGATGAACATCTCCGAACTTGGGTGAATGATATTGACACTTTTGGTAACGTTGAAATTGGCAACAGTTTTGATCATTATACTGTCAACGGTCAAAGACTGCTGGTCACACACGGAGATTTGTTTGACGGTGTGATTCGATATCACAAATGGCTGTCAATCCTTGGAGACAAGGCACACAGCTTTGTTCTTTGGCTCAATACAATGGTCAACCATATTAGGGGGTGGTTTGGCAAAGACTACTGGAGTTTCAGCAGCTTTTTGAAAACCAATACAAAACAAGCTGTGGCATTTATTACCAAATATGAACAACATCTGATTTCTTATGCAAGAGATGAGGGGTATCACGGCGTGATATGCGGGCATATTCATTCAGCTTGCGTTCAACCCCATGAGGATGGCTTTGTTTACTTCAATACAGGTGATTGGTGCGAGACACTGAGTGCTGTGGTAGAAAACTTTGATGGCACATGGGAACTGCTGGTCTGGAACAGCAGCACAAGGGCTATGGAACCTGCTGGAACCTGGACCTGCCCATGAGATTGGCCATAATTGATGACAACAGCACAGAACAAACCAACGGCGTTGTCACAACCTTAGATGCTTTGAAAAATGAGTTTCGGGCAAGAGGTCTCACAAATGTAAGACATATCACTCCAGATTGGTTTAGGCATGTCCCAGCAGGAGTGTATCCTGGCGCAAGGTTACCCTTAAATTTTTGGCGGTGTGGCAAACTCATCGAGGATTTTGCCCCAACACATTTGCATATCTGTACAGAAGGTCCGTTAGGACTCTATGCACGTCATATGTTCCAAAACAAGGGCTGGAAATACACCACAAGCTTTCATACCAGGTGGGATCTCTACATGCATAAATCTTTTGGGATCAATCCAAAGATTACAATGCGTTATCTCAAATGGTTTCATAAACACAGTGCTGCGGTGCTCATCAACACCAAAACACAACTTCTTGAGCTTCAAGCACAAGGATTCTCCAACTTACAATGTTGGAGCAGAGGCGTTGACAAATCAACTTTCTCATTCTCTAATCATCATAGAGGTGTTAGGCCCATTTTGTTAAGTGTAGGAAGACTCAGTAGGGAGAAGAATCTTGATGATTTCTGCCAACTAGAGCCTAACCTCTATGATTTGCGATGTGTAGGAGATGGCCCAGATAAAAAAAGGTTAGCTAGTCTCTATCCCTGGGTAACATTTCTGGGCGAACTCAGAGGTGAATCTTTGGCTGCCGAGTATCAAAAGGCAGATTGTTTTGTATTTCCCAGCAAAAGTGATACTTTTGGCTTGGTGATGATAGAAAGCATGAGCTGTGGTACTCCTGTTGCTGCGTATCCTGTGCAAGGACCACTTGATGCAGTGGATCAAGGTGTCACTGGCATACTCGATGAAAATCTGAGGCTGGCTGTGGAAAAAGCGTTGATGATTCCTCGATCCACAGTGTATGAAGGCAGTCATAGATGGACTTGGAGCAACACAGCTGATATATTTTTGCGCACATTGGTGGCCAAATGAGACGCAAATTTGAACCCACAAACTTTCCCACCTTGAAGTGTGCCGAGTGCGGAAACAGTTGCGAGCCTTACAAAAAATACAGTTGTGACAATGATGGTAATGTTGTTCATGTACATAGTGACCAATGGCCAGAGTATTTTCGAGACCTTATCACCACACGAATCGAATTTTGCAGTGCTCAATGCGGACTTGTTTATTGCACTGAAAATCAGCTGTTGTAACGCTTGATTTAAGCCGAGCACAAGAGTAATCTAAACGCATAACAACAGAGAGAAATTAGATGACCAAAAAGACATTTGTTTATTGCACCTTTCAGAAGGAAGCATATCATTACTTCCCAGGTGCTGATCAAGATCCACAATATGCCACAGGTGATGAATATGATGTATCACATCTCGCATTGCGACATATGCACTACTTCAACTTCAAGGTTTGGGTTCAGGTAACGCATGCCAATCGTCAGATCGAGTTTATTCAGCTGCGTCGTTGGATTGAAAATCTCTATTCAAAAGGTACGCTTGAACTTGATCATCAAAGCTGCGAGATGCTGAGCGATGCACTATACGAGAAGCTGGCCGAGAAGTATCCAGGTATGGAGATTCGAATTGACGTAAGCGAGGAAGGCATCAACGGATCGTATACTGAATATCCGGCACAGTAACCAAACATTTACTACTAGGTTATAGAGTTTGAGCGCCAGGAGATCGGGCTAAGATTGTGCTGGCTCAAACTCTATAACTTTTTTGTGTTTGATTTATCCCCCAACATCCTTCATACTTGATCAACAACATAGGAAACAATTATGCGCAAACTCTATCACATGGGACTCGAGTCATACGTCTCTAGATACACAATGCAGCTCACTGAATGGAGTCGTCGGGTATTTGAGCGGCGTGGCATTGACTATGTGCTGGTGCCAGGAGACACACTCGACAGCAGTGAGAACATTGTTGTGGGTCAGGTGCTAGATGCACATGGACGCAGCTACTTCAGCATGAGCCAAATGATGAACTTAGTCAAGCTCATGCGAGAGGGTGCTGTAACAGGTGAGGACGCCATTTTGTTTGAAGACATGTTCTCCCCAGGTATGGAAAGTCTGCCCTACATAATGGATCAAATTCCCGACAACATGCGTCCCAAGATTTGGGTCCGTTGTTTGGCACAAACAATTGACCCAGATGACTTTGTGCATGTGTGGGGCATGAGCAAATGGATGAGTCTCTACGAACACATGTGCAACGAGTTTGTCACAGGTGTGTTGGCCACAAATGAGGAGATGGTGGCTCACATGCGAGTTGCTGGTTGGCGTGCTCCGCTCTATAACATTTCTGGACTAAGTTTTGGCAAGGAAGAGGTGCTGGAGAGAATTGGTGGCAAGGCGTGTGTTCGTCCATTCAAGGACAGGATTCGTCGAGTGGTCATGGCAGCACGCTTTGACCAAGAGAAGCAGCCAGAATTTTTTATGGACTTGATTGAGCGTGTGAAACAAGAGCATCCTGAGATTCTGTTCAGCGTGTTGAGTGGTGGCACTCTACGCAGCAACGCACCCAAGAGTCTTAAGCGGCTGCGAGACTTGCAGATGAGTCAAAAGGTGAGCATTTATGAAAATCTCAGCAAGAATGACTACTATCGCATTTTGAATGACAGCCGTGTGCTGTTCAATTGCGCTTTGCAAGACTGGGTTAGCAACACTGGCTCTGAAGCTGATGCGCTAGGAGCAAACCTATTGTTTCCGGCATATCGCAGCTTCCCAGAGGTGTTTGCTAACGACCACACTCGCATGTATGTGCCCTGGAGCATGGATGATGCAGTGACTAAACTGTATCAACTTATTGAAGAACCACATCCACGTATGGGCCAAATTAGTGACTGGAATGACGGCACCATTGATCGAATACTTGATATCATCCAAGGAAATGGAGAACAATGGCGGCGCGATTCAGTTGATTATCGCCAACACACTCGAACCAACAAGTATTGAAATAAATTCAAACAGGAGGAATAGGTTTCCTCCTGTTTTTGGCTGCAATACTCCTCTTGAGTCTTATGGCTTGCCTTTCTTCTTCAGTTTTGGCAGCCATTGCGGCCCTTGTCTTTTCAGCAGCAATGGCTTTCTGCTCAGGTGTTTTATTCAGTTGCGTGAGTCTATTTTTTTGACGCCGGCGTTCTCGTTCCTCGGTACTCATTTGAGACAGAGTGGCCAACTTCTTTTTAGTCTTGGCCTCATCTCTTTCGATTTTCTCCTCCGGTGAAAGACTTTGTTCGAACTTCTTTCGTATGGCGCTCATCTTCTGCCTAAATTGTTCTTTGTCAGCCTCGGTCTTTTTATCTCTGGTATCTCTTCTTTTTGAAATGACTTGTTGCAGTCTAGTTGGGTCACAATTTTCTACCCAGTCTCTTAGTTTCTGTCGACGTTGCTCTTCAATCTCTGCGGTAAGTGACTGCTTGCGTTTTGTTTCAATTTCGTAACGCCTCTGGGGCGACATTTGCTGCCAGGCTATTTTTCTTTTCGTCAATGACTGAACGGAGTGTTTATAGCCTGTGGTCCCGTCTCCGCCGTCTGTGCGATTTTGTAGGATACCTGTTTCTTGATCTTTACGGCCCCACCATCTTATCAATCGACGCTCAAGAGCAAGGGCTCCAATCTCGGTTAGATCACTTTCCAAAATAGCAATGTAATTTTGGTTAGGTGGGAGAGATAATTGATGATTTTTATCCCATGCTCTATTACCTTGTCCTTTGCCTATATAATATGGCGTGCCTGCCGGCGCTGTAGCAGAATCCTTGCTACGGATATAAGCATAGACATAAAATCCAGATGGTTGGTTTGACCGCGAATAAATACGCATGGCTGAATGCTCCTCGAAAGCGTTTAGAGCGGATGGATGCTGGTAACATCGCGACCGCACTTTATTTATCCAACAAGATTCAAGCGTTTGGCTTGTGATACCCTTGTTTTTTGATTACCATATACAAGCCTGTTTAACTAGAAAGCAAATACCAATGAGTGACAGTACCCTGCTGGACTTGACCGCCAGCAACAAGGACTATGCCGTTTTTCTGCCATCAATTTCATCAATCTACGTGAAGTTTTTGAGTTCCGGCAGCACTGGCAAGCGTGGAGGATTGCCCCAAGGTCTCCGGCGCGGTTGGGATGACTTGGACTTTTTGAAAAACACTGGAGAGCTGTTCAATTACAAATGGGCACTCTACTCAGCTGGACATGCACGTCATGATCCAGCTGAGAGTGATGTGATTGAAAGCATGGTGCAAAAAAGAGACCGAGCCAACACACTGATTTTGGGCGACAGTGGTGGGTTTCAAATTGCAACTGGTGTGCTGAAGTGGCCTTGGGAACCAAAAAAGAATCAAGACGACACAGCTTGGCGCGGGGATCAAGATCAGATACGCATGAAGATTTTGCGTTGGCTTGAACACACAGCAGACTGGAGCATGATTTTTGACTTCCCACCAGGCGGCCTCACCAAGTATGGCTTTGATGCCACAACTGGTGCCAGCTTGCATCCAGGCTTGAAAAGCTATCAAGACTGTCTCAAGGGCAGTATTGAAAATGCCAAGTTCTTTATGCGGCATCGCAAGCCTGGTGCCACCAAGTTTTTGAACGTGCTTCAGGGACGCAATCTTGAAGAGGGTGACGAGTGGTTTGACATTGTGAAAGATTGGCCATTTGAAAGCTGGGCATTTGCTGACATTCAAAGCCACAGCCTCGCACTGAATCTTCGGCGCATCATCATCATGCGGGACGGTGGCTATCTCAGTCCAGGACATGATTGGTTGCACTATCTTGGCAATGGTAAAATCAAAGCTGCCACCAATCTCACCACAATTCAGCGTTGCCTCAGAAAACATGTGAACCCCAATGTCACACTGAGTTATGATGCTGCCAGCCCATTTGTGATGACAGCAAAAGGGCAAATCTATGTAAACTACATGATCAACCAAGAGCAAATGGTGTTCAAGTCGGGGCCAATTCCCGACAACAAAGCATTCAAAGGCAGTAAAACTCTGTTGTGTGACTATGTTCAGGAACAGCTGAAAAACCAAGCATTGGCTGCCACACAGAACACAGCATTTGGCAGTTTGTTTGACACTTCTGTTGAAGACCGAGACTTGTTTATCGAAACCAACATCAGTCGACGAATCACACTTGGTGACATTTGTGTGAAGGGCTACGAGGATGTGGTGGCCAAAGTAATTTCAAAAAGTCCAGAGGCTCATCAAAACTCACTAGGCTTTCTCGAATATGAGACATTCGAAGAGGAAATCAAAAAGTATCCAAGTGCTCTTGATGGACTGTCTTATGTGTTGTGTATGAATCACAATGTGGAATTGCATCTCAGAGCATGTCAAGAGGCATGCCATTGGCTGTCGCAAACTCGGAGTATCGCTAGGCAGCACTTGCCAGCTGATGTGCTGGAGTTTCAGGATCTCTGTGAGGAGATTTTCACTAGTGAGCGTCCCATGTCACTTATTGAGCGAAACTGGACCATGCTCACAAATGGCACAGGGATGACTGCTGACAACAGCATTTCGATGGATATTGATGGATTGAGTAGATAGACATGGAATCAGAGAGATGGTTATAATCCAGTTATGAACAGACCCTACGCTGAACCCAACAAGAAAAAGGTTGAGTTTTTTGTTGGCACCGAGATTGAGCACAGCCCGGCCTTTGGACATCGAACACTTTTTGTTGTGGGTGCACACACTGTTGAAAAGATTGTTGGTTTGGCTCAAAGTGAAGGGTGCACGCACATTTACTTGGGCGCCAATCAAAGCTTTGACCCACTCACATGGCGTTTGGGTGATGAGGCCACATGGGAACACATGTGTGAAGCTCTTGTTGAAAATCACAAGTTTCTGATTACACTGGATTTTGAACCCCTGCATCTCTCCTGGGTTCACAATTTGAGCGTTGCTGATAATCCTCTTTTCATTCCCATGATATCACTCCGATTACCCAGTATTCAAAAGCTCAATCCCAATGCCACATTGAAATTAGACGACACAGGATTCGCTGCCACCAACGAAGGGGTTTGGTGTACCAATCTAAAACAGCTTCAGAAAAGCAGCGGCTTCACCTCTTGGCAGCAATACTCTCAGGACAAAATCTTATGAACAATAGTGAACTGGCTGAAAGTCTTACAGCACATCTACAAAACATGCTGGATCTCACAACCGAACTCAACTCTTTGATTGAGACAGAGAATGAGATGCACAGCGAGTTAACCAGGTTGGGGAAAAGAAAATCACAGCTACAAAAAGACATCAAGGATGCCAAAAAGCTTTTGGATTGGTGTATCGAAACTCGCAGTGATCCCACACAAGCTCGACTCACAAACACTGATGAAGAGCTGCGTTCCAAAATGGAAAAGGTTGGAGCAAGGCAGACTCTTAATGAAGAGACCAAAAGCTATTATGATGTGCTCACACAGATGGGCATTACCAAAAGAACCATCACAGGATAAGGCATGAGCACATTCTCGCAACTCACTCGCAGCTATAGACAAAACAAACGGGCTGTGGCAAAAGTTCAGCAACAAATACAAGCCCTGCAAGAAAAAATGAAAGTGTTGCGAGCTCATGAAAACGATCTCAAGAAAGATTTGCGGCTTACCAAAAGCCTAATTGACTATTGTGTGGAAACTGGAGAATCTCCTGTAGAGGCTCAACTCAAGCGCACTCCAGCTGAAATTGTAGATTATGTGCAACAAACAGATCTTGAACGCACATATGGACATGACTTGTTTACGAGTAATCAGCCCACCTACAACATCACCAGCTCAAGTATGATCAACACAGGAATCAGCAGCAGTGGGATGGGAGGAAGCATAAGCCTCAATCCATTCCTGGGCACAACAACTGTCACAGGCGGCAATATTACTCTCACTACTCCCAGCATTACAACCTCCACCACACCGTGAAGCTGGTATTTGTGAATGGCTGTTTTGACGTGCTGCATAGAGGGCATATTGAGCTATTGAAGTATGCACGCTCACTGGGCGACCGTTTGATTGTGGCCATTGACAGTGATACTCGAGTCAAAAGCTTGAAAGGTCCCGCACGGCCCATCAACAGCGAAGAGGATCGCCTCCTGATGTTGAACAGCATCCGTTATGTTGATGAGACTTACGTGTTCAATTCAGAGACTCAGCTTACTAAGTTGACGGCACAATTGCAGCCTGATATAATGGTAGTAGGGAGCGATTACCGAGACAAAAGGGTAATTGGCTCAGAACACTCCAAGGAGATCATATTCTTTGACCGAATCCCCAACTACAGCACAACGCAAATACTTGAAGGTACTCCTACTGGGAGAAAGCTGTTGTGATGAATATCACTATGGCGTAGTAAATCGAGTTGCAGCCGAAGCTCCTGTTCCTATTCTTGACTTTCAAGAAGTGGAAAAACGCACAGGTATGGCTGCAAACGTACGCAGCAATCTTGTGGCTTTGGGCGCCACTGTTGATTTTGTAACCAATCATCCCAGTCAACTCACCAAAAGGCGATTTGTGGACACACGCAGCAATCAAATGCTCATGCGGGAAGATATTGAAACAACCATCACTCCAGGAGTGGTTGATCTCAGCATAGGATACGATGCGCTTGTGATTTCAGATTACAACAAAGGCTTGATTGACAGCACCTACATCAAAACAGTTTGCGCAAACTTCAATGGTCCCATTTTTGTTGACAGCAAACGCAGTGATCTCAGCCCATTTGAGAAAAGCTTCATCAAGGTAAATGAGTTTGAAGAAAAGGCTTTGACAAAACTGCCCAGCAATCATCAGCTCATTACCACACTTGGCAAGCGTGGGGCAAGATGGAACAACACCACTATCAGTGCTCCTCCAGTTGATGTGTTTGATGTAACAGGTGCTGGAGATGTTTTCCTAGCCAGCCTGGTTTGGTTTTACATGGAAACTCTTGATTTATACACAAGTATTCACCTAGCTGTGTATTTGGCCAGCCGAAGTGTGCAACACATGGGCATCTACACACTCAAACCAAAAGACATTCAAGCTGCTAGAGAATTTCAAAAAACTTTGACCAACACCTAGACATTTCACCTGCCACTGACCATACTCAAATACAGTTATAAGGGACCAAGATGAGCAGCAAATTCAAAATTGATGCAGGCGATGAAGTCAATTGCACTTGCAACATTTCAAGTGTGATTACACAACGACTGCGAGACAAGCAAGTGAGATTTTTTGGCAACGACAACATCAGCGAGTTTCTTAAAGAGGGCGAGCTTGAGCTGCTTGTCAATGAAGTGGCCCAAAACATGGAAGCTGTGCTTCGCAGTTTGGTGATTGATGTGGACAATGACCACAACACTCAAGGCACTGCACGCAGAGTGGCCAAAATGTTTGTTAACGAAGTTTTTTCTGGGAGATATCAACCTCCGCCTCGCATCACCAGCTTTCCCAACATGGGCTACAAAAGTCTCTACACAAGTGGACCAATTTCTGTACGTAGTGTCTGTGCCCATCACTTCCAGAATATTGTTGGTAGTGCTTGGGTAGGGGTAGTGCCCCAGGATGAGGTAATTGGACTTTCGAAATTCAATCGGATTGTTCACCACTATGCACAGCGGCCTCAAATCCAAGAGGAGTTTACAAGCAGTATTGCAGGGGCACTCAGCGAGTATGCAAAGACTCCAAATGTGGCTGTGGTGGTAAAAGCTGAGCATTTTTGCATGACGCAACGTGGTGTAAGGGAGCATGAAAACGATATGACTACAGCCATCATGCTTGGTGCATTTCGTGATGACCCAGCACTTCGTACTGAGTTCTATCAAATACTTCAGACCATGAAGGGGCATAGTGGCAACTGATGAGAGTATCAACCTCACGTTATAGAGACTGGAACAGTTTGCCCGAGAGTGTTCGGGCAACACTCATTCACAATCAATTACTCCTTAGTTTCGAAGAGCTTTACAAGCCATCCAACCAACGCACTGAACCCAGTTATGAACTGTTGTTCAATTGGTGTGTGGAAAATTGCACCAGTATTTGGTCAACAGAAAAAATCAGCTATGAGAGTTTTCGGTTCAGTTTTTGGGCTGTGGAAGATCAAGCTCGTTTTGTAGAGTTTTTGCAATCGCCCAGAGGTTCCTGATGACCTCTAATATTTTTAAGGTAATCAGTGTCAGTCAAGGCAGTGTAACCGGTATCACCGTGAATAACCTTGGATCAGGTTACACTGTTGGCAGCAATATTCTCTTTTCAGGCAGTGTCTCTTCGCGTCCGCCCGATCTTATACAATTGAGCAACAATTCTGGGGAACCTTTGTTGAGTATATCAGCAAGTGGTGAGGTCATTTGGCATCAAAACAAGCCCAATGAAGCAGCTCAAAAATTCATCACTGTATTGCAGGGAGCCATTGACACCTCAGCGGTTAAATCGGGCGCTAGAGAACGCAGCTATCTCAAGGCGCTGGAGAAATGTGTTAGGCTTTTGGAAACACACGACCCAACAGCGTTGGCAGCAGCGTTGACACAAGAAATACAGCACAGACGAGAACGTTTGACTTGGAACGATTTAATAGACAGTTTGGAGACAGAAGATGACTCATGAGACAAGCAAAGCTGTGATGAGGCGCTTGGGCGACAGCCGATTCATCACCCGCTATTTTGTAGGCGATGGTATTGATATTGGGGCAGGCGGAGATCCGCTGTCCAATTACCGCGAGTTTTTCCCAGGTATGGGCACTGTTCGAGACTGGGATCTTCCCGATGGCGATGCACAGCTTATGGACGGTGTAGGTGACAACACCTACAACTGGATCCACAGCAGTCACTGCCTAGAGCACATGCGCGATCCAGTTGAGAGCTTGCGAAACTGGTCACGTATTTTGAAACCGGGCGGACATATGATCCTACTCGTGCCAGATGAAGACCTCTACGAACAAGGTGTGTTTCCCAGTAGATTCAATTGGGACCACAAAACCACTTGGACAATTCAAAAGAATCACAGTTGGAGTCCAGTGAGCGTAAGTTGCACAAGCTTTTTGGCAAACTTCCCTGAACTGGAGATTTTGAAGTTGGAACTGTTGGATGCCAGCTACAGATACAGTGTGCGAGATCAAGATCAAACACTTACACAAATTGGTGAGTCAGCTATTGAAATTATTTTACGCAAACGACATACATAATTTGTAGATTACCTTCTCCTTGTATAAATACCTTGCAAGGAGAAGGTAATGCACAACACACATCACTTAACAAGATACAACAAATTTATCAGCTCTATACAGGCGTTGAGCGATAGAGATTTAACATATTATGAAGTGCATCATATCATACCAAAATGTATGGGCGGCGACGACTCTCCCAATAATCTAGTGGCACTGAAGTTTAGAGAGCACTTTTTGGCACATTGGATGTTGTATATGGCATATCCTTCAAACCAGAAATTAGCCAATGCATTTCATTATATGTGCAACGTAATTGACAAAGTCCCAGCAAGAAGACGAGAGATGAGACTGGAACATGGGCTCACGTCAAGAGCTTTTGAAAGATTAAAATTACGATTACGCGAATTGGGTAATCCAACTCTCAGAGGCATAGTTAATTGTATTGACCTGGATACAGGTGAAAAGGTCAAAATTACAAGTTTTGAATTTGTAATGAATCCCGGACGATACCAGTTTCATACCAAAGGAATGGTTGGAGTAGTAGATAGGATAACCGAACAACAGCACTATGTATCGAAGGATACTTACCAGCAAAACAAAGAAAAATACATGACACATACAGCCGCAAATTTAGACAACGCTACCTGGACAGTTTTTGACCCAATTGCACAAACAACTCAAAAAATGAAATATTCAGAGTTTTGTACAATAAACCAGTCTAGAAATCAAAAAGACAAACTTTTGAAGGTGATTGCCCATAAGGTATCTGTCATAACTGAAACTGGTGAGAGACAAACTATTGACCTCAAAAACTATAACCCTTTGGTACATACTCACCATTTAAGTAACAAGATCTCTGTTCTCGACCTAGTAGACAACACATATAAGTCAATAGACAGGACCGAATATAACGCAGAACCCAGTCGATATCAAACAAGCACAAAAGGAAAGGTGCTGGCCTTTGACACTGTTGAACAGAAGTCAGTGTTGATTGACAAAAAGGATTTTGATAAATCTCGATATGTTGGTCAAACCAAAAACCTTACTACCGTGTTTGATAAGGTCTTGGGAGAATATGCTCAAATCACACGAGAACAGGCTCGAGATAAATCTAGGTATCAAGGACCATGCAGCGGGAAACAAAATGTGATTGACATGCACACAGGTAAAAGGCAGCAGATCAACTCAACTGAGTTTGACTCAAATACTCATATAAAACTTGGGGACAAGAAGTATTATTTCAAAGCCTTGTACAAGCCCAAAAACAAAATCAAAAACATCCACATTTATGAGTGGAATCACATCAACCAAGCAGACTATGAAATTCAAGACCTTGACTTGTTTGGTCAATTGCAACAAACTTATCTGAAATAGGAGACATGTAGATGTTTGGTCGTAATGAGCTGGTTGGTCAGAAGTATTTTGAGAAAGCTGAAGATAAACTTTTTGTAACCTCAATTTTTGGAGTCACACTACAAGGCGAAGGTCCTTATCGGGGCGAGCCTGCACTGTTTGTGCGGTTGGCCAAGTGCAATCTCAATTGCAGTTTTTGTTTTGTTCCATCTACACCAATTTTGATGGGCAATGGCACAACAAAAAATATCTCGGATGTTGAAGTCGGCGAGCTTGTTATGTCTTGGGACGGGACTTCCTTTGTGAGCAAGCCAGTTACCAAAAAGTATAAGAGCATTGCAGAGAAGCTACTTAAGGTAGAAGCCGGTGGCCGCAAATGGTGGGTTACCCCAGAACATCCGTTCCTTACTTCGAACCGAGGCTGGGTAAATGCTGAGGATCTGGTACCCGGCGATACTATGGTACACTTTGATACTTCAGAAAGAATGACCCATTTCAATCCTGTGAAACAGGAAGGCTATGTCAGACCTGAAATGAGTCCAGAAGCCAAACAGCGAGCTCGAGAAAACTTGATCAACCTGTGGAAGCAGCCTGATTTCCGAGAATTGAACATCAACAGGATGACTGAAAACAACCCCATGAAGGATCCTGAAATAGCTGCCAAAGCCTTTTTGTCACGAGACTCTCATAAAAAATCAACTGTTGAAACACGTTTTGAAAAAATCTGTGAGGGGCTTCCTATCTCATATATTGGAGACGGCAAAGGCGAAATCATTGCTCATAAAATTCCTGATTTTGTTGTTGACGGACAGAACAAGGTTATCGAGATTTGGGCAGCGGATGCTGATTTTGCTCAGCAACGTGATGACGAATGGATTCTCAAGCGCAAGGCATTGTTTGAAAAACATGGGTATCAATCTCTATTTCTACCGCTGTATCCCAAAGACCTGAGGAGTGATAATCATCAAAATCTAAGAGAAAAGGTAGCATCCTTTGTTCATAACGGAATTGTTGTGACTGATGTGACCGAAGTAGTTGATGGACGAGCTTGGGCAAGGCTGTATGGAACAAAAACTGCTGAACGAGTAGTATATAATCTCGAAGTAGAAGATACCCACACATACCTGGCCAACAACTGTGTTGTACACAACTGTGATACCTTTTTTGATGATGGCGACTGGATGACAGTTCAAGATCTAGACAGTCGTATCAACAAAACCATCTCTGACTATTTCAAAGGAAACGTACCATTGTGGGCTGACACAGTTTATGGTGGTCCAGGCAGTGACCCTGTCAAAAAGCGCGAAATGGTGCTGGTGCTTACTGGTGGTGAACCCATGCTGCAAAAGAACATTGTGCCTTTCCTAGAAGCTATGAATCGCCAGTTTACTAAAACACAGATTGAGAGTAATGGAACCATTGTACAAAACATCCCCTCAGAAACAACGCTGGTAGTAAGTCCCAAGTGCAGTGAGAAGAATGGTCGGGCTGTGAAGTATCTTGAACCACGTCCAGAGATGCTAGCACGAGCTGATTGTTTGAAGTTTGTGATGAGTGCTGATGCGGACAGTCCCTACAACAGTGTGCCAGATTGGGCACTGGAGTGGCGTGCAAGAACTGGCAAACCTGTGTTTGTGAGTCCCATGAACATCTACAACGAGCTGCCTCAAAAATCCAAACAACTGCGAGCTGAAACCAACAAGATTGCGCTTGAAGAACGAAGCACTGTAGATGAGGTAATTTCATTTTGGGAACCTGGGCTACTCAACATGCAATCCAACCAAGCCAATCACGAGTATGCTGGTCGTTATGCGGCACAGAATGGTTTGATACTCAATTTGCAAATCCATCTATTTTGCTCACTGGCCTAACGATATGAGCATCCCAGTGAGGTTTGACTGGTATAACCAGGATGGTCTATTGCTTGAGAGTAATCGAGGCTGTTTTACCATCAGCTACGGCCAAGATCCCAGCAACCTCACTCTCTTGGCAGGGCGCTTACAGGAATGTGATATCGCTCTACATGAGAGATACATCCATCCCAATGTGAGATATGCTGTGCCGTGTCATGCTCCAGACTACATGTTTGACTTGCTGAATCTCACCCACGTTTTACCCAACAAGTTCAAAACTTGACACTCTGCTACTCAAATGTGCTACAATAACTAGCATTATGAGCACATTTGAACCTTCTCCCTTCTCTGGAAAAAAAGTTGGCTTGATTATCCCACCCAGTCCATTTTTGTTGGACGAACGAGTATTTGTTAGTTTGGGCATACTGCGTGTGGCCAGCAGCCTTGAAAGCCAATGTGTCTCTGTTGGAGTCTTGGATCTCAGCGGAGTCGGAAACTATCTAGATGCCTTGCAAGCCTACATCACCAATGCTGACATAGAGTGGGTTGGCATAACAGCCACTACTCCGCAATTGCCTTCTGCTGCCATCATTGCCCAAAAAATACGAGATTTGCGACCCAATTTGCGCATCGTGCTGGGTGGACCACATGTGACCCTCACCTACAGTGCATTGAAGATTGAGAAAAAACTCGAGAGACCATGGGGCAGAGCACACAAAGCAGCCGAGACACTTGAGGCACTGTTTGACGTGCTCGTAAGTGGCGACGGCGAGTTGGCTGTGTTTGAATGCTTCCGGGTTGACTGTCCCAAAGTTGTAGATGGAGACGACATGAGGGGAGGGTTTTTCATGCGCGATCAAACTTATGAAATGCTGCCTATGCCAGCCCGTCATCTTGTGGATCTTGGCACATACAAATACAAAGTGGAGGGGTTCAATGCCACCAGTTTGATTGCACAACTTGGTTGCCCATTCCATTGCGGATTTTGCGGAGGACGCAACAGCAAAAGTCTCCGAGTTACGAGGAACAGAAGCACCTTCAACATTGTGAATGAGATCCGCTGGTTACACGAAACTTATGGCTACACTGGATTCATGTTTTATGACGACGAACTGAACGTAAGCAAAAGTTTTGTGGATTTGCTACAAGAGCTCATAGCACTACAAAAAGAGTTGAATACTGAATTTCGCTTGAGAGGATTTATCAAAGCCGAGCTGTTTACAGAAAAACAAGCAGAGCTCATGTATGAGGCAGGCTTCAGATGGATCTTAAGTGGCTTTGAGGCTGCAAATGAGCGTATCCTGGTAAACATTGACAAGCGTGCAACATTGGCAGACAACACCAGAGTTGTGGAATATGCACACAAATATGGCTTGAAAGTCAAAGCACTAATGAGTGTGGGTCATCCAGGCGAAACCAAGGAAAGCATCCTAGACATCAGAGACTGGCTCATCAAAATGAAAGTAGATGATTTTGATTGCACTATCATCACCACCTATCCTGGCACACCCTATTATGACATGGCTGTGCCTCATGAATCTCAACCGGGCGTGTGGACCTACACCCACAAAAAAACAGGTGACAAGCTCTACGGTATTGAGTTGGATCACACAAAAGTAGCAGACTACTACAAAGGTGACCCCAACGGAGGATATCAAGCCTATGTCTACACTGACAGTTTGAGTCCCAAGGAAATAGTCTCCCTACGAGACCAAGTGGAGCGTGAGGTTCGAGCTGCACTTGATATTCCCTACTACCCTAGTACGGCTGCACTGCGTTATGAGCACAGCATGGGACAAGGCTTGCCTGACGTTCTCTACAGAGAAAGCACACAACTCAAAGAAGGCTCAACAACATGAAGAAACCAAAAATTCCTTTCCGCCTTTGGCCCGGAAGTTGGGGATTGCGTGGCCGCACCAGAGAGATAGCCGAAGCTGAATACACACTTTCAGGACTGGAACTTGAGCTACGCTTGATTGAGATCACAGAAGATAACCCGCTCCAACGAGAGATCAAGAACATCCGTGCTCAACAAAAATACAACAAAATTTCTGAGCATGAGGCTGAACAGAAAATTGTAGCGTTGTCAGTTGAGGAAGGGCAGGCCCGAGACATTGCGCTGCTGGATCTCGAGCTGCGCTACAAAAAAATTGACAAAACAGAGTATGAGAAAAAACTCGCCGACATAAAAGAACAACCTTGGGTGGCCATGCCAAACATCAGTTGGGACCCGGCAGATCCAACCAAAAGCTTTTTTGAGCTTGACTACAACAACTATTTTGTCACCTATCTCAGAAACAATGGTTACGACGGCGAAAGCGACACCACTGTAGTGGAAAAGTGGCTTACCGATGTGTGTCGTGCTGTGGCTACAGAATTTTCTGACACAGGTGACAGTTTTGTTGCAACAGCTTTGCCCACCACACGCCGAGTGCGAAAAAACGCCAAAAAAGCTGAATACAGTTGACGCACAAAGGGTCCGCGTGTAATTTCAGAGAAATCGGAGTTTGACCTTGAGCACTTATGTAATTGTTGACCTGCAAAATCTCGCAATGCGAGTGCGATTTGGCGTTCGCGCACCCGACTTAAACAGTCAGGTGGGTTTGGCCATGCACATCATCTTTGCCAGTATTCGCAAGGTTTGGAAAGACTTCAATGCCTCGCATCTTGTGTGCTGCTTGGAAAGCCGAAGCTGGAGACGAGATTTCTATCCTCCCTACAAAGCTCATAGAAGAGTGGCTGCAGGACAGAGAAGTGTGGAGGAGGTTGAGGAAGATCGGGTGTTTTTTGAAGCTCTTGACGATTTCATCAGCTTTGCAACCAATCGCACCAACTCTACAGTGCTTAAGGCTCCTGGTGCGGAGGCAGATGATCTCATTGCACGCTGGATTCAGTTGCACCCCAGTGATGATCATGTCATCGTAAGCACTGACAGTGACTTTCAGCAACTGTTGGCACCCAACGTGAAAATTTACGATGGGATTGCAGCTCTCCTCTACACACATGAGGGCATTTTTGACAAGGATGGAAATCTAGCCAACAACAAAAAGGGCGAGACTCTTCCTGTACCCAATCCCACTTGGCTGCTGTTTGAAAAATGCATTCGAGGCGATGCCAGTGACAATGTCATGAGCGCCTATCCCGGTGTGCGCAAAAAGCGCATGCTCGAGGCGTTTGACAACAGAGACAGCAAGGGCTATGCCTGGAACAATCTCATGCTGAGCACTTGGGTTGATCACAATGGCGACGAGATTAGAGTGCGTGATGCTTATGAACGCAATCAAAAACTTGTGGACTTGACACAACAGCCCCAGGAGCTTGTGGCCACATGGGACACTTGTATTCGAAGTGCAGTGAACACAACTCCTAAATCTCAAGTGGGCATCGCACTTATGAAGTTTGCTGCCCAATGGGGATTGGTGCGGATTGAAAAAACAGTATCTGACTACAGCACCTGCTTTTCTGGGGCATATCAAGGACCATTGTTGGATCCTAAATACCACTAGCATGTTGTTTGACTTCACCAATGTTTGGCACATACTTGGCACAACACAGCCTCCTGAAATCACTCATTTTCAACAACGCACCCATCCGGGTCAAGGCTGGTGGCTGAAAACTGCTGTGCCACTCGTGGGCACGCCAGATGTTTACAAAATCTGGCGAGGCATTTCTCTCATGCACAGCAATTTGGTGTGTTTCACCGGAGAAACTTTTGATTGGAATCAAAAGTTGATCCCCAACACTGTGAGCATTTGGCTGAGAGAGACAATAGATATTGTGGTAAAAATTGGTGATGGCACTTATGACTATGACATAGTGCCATTTGAAAACAGCTTTAATTCTGCTGGAAAAACCTTTGAGAAACAACTGACTAAATTTCAAAAACAGCATCCACACTCGTTGAGTGCTGATGAGTTGCAGTATCTGAAAAATGTTGCACAATTGATGAGCAGTTGGCATACAGACACACAGGCCAAAGACCGAAGAAGAGAGTTCAAAGTTTTCTCAAATGAAAAAGATAACAGCCACAGCCATCAATCCACAAAGCTGGATTCTGACCGAGTGGGGAAATAGAGTAGGCGTTCTCACTCTTGAAACAACTGGAACAGTGTGTTTGCTGTCTGTTGACGGGGTATCCAGTTACAACAGCTTGCAAGAATTGAACTCAGCCCGCTCCTGGGATATTCAATTCAACAATCCAGAAGCTGAGGAGGCAGCCGTTGACAAAATTGGCGAGCTGCCAGTGAGACACAGCAATCCACAGAACATTCAAACCAATGAGATTGTAAGTTACACAAAAAGTGAAAAGAGCAACACACGCTTTGCTGCTGGATATTGGGGCATTCAATACTCACATGGTTGGGTTCCAGGATTTTGTCCAAAGCTTGAGACACTGCTGAGTTATCCCAGAATTGGTCCCTTCACCACCAAACTGGAATTGAACACACTGTTATCCAAAAACACAAGGAAATCACAACCGTCATGAGCGGATTCAATTCAGACAGCATTCACCAGTTTTTGAAAAATGTCAACACAGCCAGAGCCTACAATTCAAAAGAGCTGCGTCTCACCAGAGACGAGGCTGAGGCACTCGCATTGAGTTTGACTGAGCTGCTTGCGAGAGATTTGAACTTGGCACAAAAAATCATGGATCTGCAGGACAAACTGATCTCAAATCTTCAAAGTACTCCGCGCAATTTAGATCTCAATGGAGGAACCTTTTGATGATTGTTGCCCCTGTAGTTTGTGATGATTTCAAAAAGCTGGTAAAAACACTTCCGCCTTTGGATCTAGAGAAAGGTCCTTGGATTGCTGGTGGAACAGCCCGCAAACTGTTTCAACACCAAAATTGGAAATCAGGCGATGTTGACATATTTTTCCGGGACTCAGCACAGTTTGTTGACTGGCAGGGAGAGTTTTTGAAATCTACTGTGGGTGCTTTTGATACTGCCTTTGATACTGACTTTGACGTGCCTTTAAGCGGAAGCTTGCCATTGATTCGAAAATACCAAACTGCCCCACAAGGTAAATTTTACCTTGCACACCAGACAGCCAATGCGCTCACCTACAAAAGTGGCCACTCCTCTGACACTCAGCCGCTTGCAGTCCAGTTGATTCGAGCTCGCTGGGGACGCACAGTCCAAGAGATCTGGGACACTTTTGACTTTGATGTGTGTGAGTTTGCTACAGACGGCAACTTGATCGTTGCAAGTGAAACAGCAGTTGAGGCCGCACTCAGCAGGGAAATCACGCTCAAAGACAGCCAAAACACCAAAAACCTACCTTTGCGAGTGCTAAAATACCACTTGCATGGATTCAGTATGACTAAGGATGTTTTGAAAACCAGTGTTGAGGAAATCCTAGAAGGAAATTTGGTATGGGATACAGATTACTAGAGGGCATTGCCCCATCAACCCTAGATGAGCTCAAAGTAGCCAGCAATCTTGGTAATAGTATTTTTGTGGAAACAGTAGACACTGACGCTGGACCTTTGAAGCTTGTATCCGCAGGCAGCTTGCTGCTGGATAGAGACAGTTTCATCACCACTTGGATTTGGTTATGCATTGGTGGAAAGTATTATGCTCCTTTGGTCAACTCAATGGAAACGCCCTCCCAGTATGTGGAAAAAATGCGTATCTTGAACCCTGAGGTGTGGAATTATACCAACACTGGGTTGAGCAGCTACAACATTGAAAACTTCACTGGTTTGATCTTCGCCATCTTGAACAAAAGGTTCTGCAAGATGCCAAAAGAAGAAAAAATGGAAACCTTCTGTCGAGTAATTGACGAGTTGGACTAGCCTCGGGCTAGGGTGGCTGTTTGAATAAATATACAACAGTCACCAAGAGGCACCTTATGAGTCGACCCAAGCCGCGAGTTTTGTTGAGTTACACTGATCCCAAAAGCTTTCAAAGTGAACAGGTGGTTGCGGCTCGGGCCATTTATGTGGTATTATACGACGGAAACCCCATCAACCTTAAGAGTGTGAACACCTTGAGTGATGACCCAAATCCCAAATATCGCAGGGTGACTTTTCCAGAGAGTCCGGGTCATGCCTTCAATTTGGCAGAAAAACTCAATCGCATGTTCAAAACCACCAAATTTGAAGTGTTTGAATTCACTGGTGGTCGCAAGATTGATCCTCCCACAAAAAATTAAGTGACTCAGCTACACAAACAAATTTACCAAGATTTCCTCGACAAGTTGGGCCAAACAGAAAGTGAGTTTGCCCAAACACACGGTGCCATGCTGGAACTGGATTATGAGGGGTTCTGCCGTTACATTTTCACCAACTGGACCTCACTTCAGCCAAGTTATCGACTCACCAACATTGGTTTTCTAATTCTCAGCCGCATGTATCAGTTTTGGGAATTTGACATTTCCAAACAGCCTTTCAACACCTTCAATATACCAAAGGTTCACATTCATCTCTATAGGAATGTGAAGAGCCCATATCATTACACACCGAAAAGTTTCCATCTGTTTCATTCCGAGCGTGCTCTGGAATTGGAAATGGCTGGGGGTGATATTCTCGTTTGGGCTGAGATGTTTTCCTAATTTTTCTGTTGACGCATCGCACATCTCCGATATATTGAGCGGGTGATCCACAACAGAAAGGACTAAGCTAAATGGCTCGTGCAGCTCAAGAAAAAATTCAAACAATCACTACGGTGAGCCCCAGCAAGCTCAAGGTGATGATCAATCACGTGATCAATCGGCAGAGGCCGATGTTCATTGCTGGACCGCCAGGCATTGGCAAATCGGACATTGTGGCTGAGGTGGCTCGCCAGCAGCGTCGTCCGCTAATTGACATTCGACTTCCTCTACTTGAGGCCACTGACATTCGAGGTATTCCTCACCTTGCTGAGGTCACAATCCGCGATGCTGATGGCAACGTGGTGAAGAACGAGCAGAACGTTCCGCTCACAGAGAAAATCTTCAAGTGGAGCAATCCCACTGATCTGCCCACTGATCCCAACTCTCGTGCACTGGTGTTTTTTGATGAGATGAGCGCTGCACCACCCTCAGTTCAGGCAGCCACATACCAGCTTATTCTCAACCGGCGGATTGGGAGCTACGTCCTTCCCAAAGATGTGGTGATGATTGCTGCGGGCAACCGAGTGAAGGACAAGGGTGTGGCCTACAACATGCCAACTCCGCTGGCCAACCGCTTCATTCATGCCACACTGGCTGTGGACTTTGATGACTGGCAGGAGTGGGCCATCATGAATCGTGTTCATGAGCATGTGGTGGGTTACCTGAGCTATCAGCCCAATGATCTCTTTGATTTTGATCCGCGTCGTGAAAGCTATGCGTTTGCTACTCCGCGCTCTTGGAGCTTTGTCAGCGATCTGCTGTATGAGCCGCAAGCTGATGGCAGCTATCGCGAAACTGATCTGCCCATGGATGTGCTAGGTGATCTCATCAAGGGCACTGTGGGTGAGGGTCCGGCGCTGAAGTTTCTCTCGTATCGGAAGCAGGCCACTAACCTGCCTCGTGCACGTGATATCCTGGACGGAACAGTCACCAAGCTCAACACCAAGCAGATGGATGTGTGCTACGCACTTACAACAGCTCTGGTGTATGAGCTAACTGACGATGTCAAGCGTGCTGAGTCTGCCAAGCAGATGGGTGTGAAGAACTCACATGACGAGATGTATAAGTCTGCTGATCGCTTCTTCCAGTTCATGATGGACAACTTCGAACCTGAGATGACAGTGATGGGTGCTCGGGCCTTTATGGCTACCACACGCGACCATCCCATCAAGCCCAACAATCTCAGCACCTGGAAGGTGTTTGTGAAGTCCTACAGCTCACTTATCCCTTCAATGAATGCCTGATTTTTTCCAGGTGTAAGGGATTTGACTAATGGGCGGGGGCGCAGTGTTGTGGAGCACTGCGCTTTCGCCTTATTCCGCTAGGTACAAGACAGCGGGCGTTTTTTGCACTTATCAAAATGATATCCCATAAGGACATTTTTGGGCCCTTCTTTTTGGCAATGAGGACACGTCAGAGTTGGGCGAGTTTTTCTGTCAGGATTCATCTTACAATAGTCAAAGTGTGTGGCTTTTAACGCCGGCTTTGACCCAATTTTGTGACAGTGTGGGCACTCCACTTTGATGCAACTACTATGAGTGCCGTCAACAAGGGTTTGGCGTTGTTTTGCCCCGCCTAACAAGTGATGTGTACCATCAGCAACCCTACGTCTGTTATGGCGACGCTGTATCTCGCCACCTAGAAAGTTATGCGTGCCATCAGAAAGTTGTTTGTACACTGGATTGGTCTTTCCACAGAAGTGGTGTAGGCCTTGGCGAACTAGTCTGTTCTGACGTTCGCGTCTCTCTTCTCGAGTCATCAAAAGGAAATTATGTGTGCCGTCTTTGAGTCTACGTTTGGTAACTCTTTTTGACACTTCGCCACCTAACCATGGATGTGTGCCGTTCTGAACCCGCCTTCTGTTCATTTCAGACCCTGATCCAGGATAGCGGCCT
>JACCDG010485734.1_pt1 | contig 51083 bp, 57 predicted proteins | sample 7442471 | NCBI WGS metagenome assembly JACCDG01 (sample SAMN15323444, study PRJNA562643) | freshwater metagenome | isolation source: river surface water | place: USA:Blue River Watershed | collected 2017-08-17 | reverse complement strand
TTCCCCACCGAAACCTCCACAATTTTATAACCCGTCGCTCTCAAACTCTTCATATACAAAAAACTAGAAGATATTACAACAAACATAAATATACCTAGAGCTATTATTAGTTTTTTATTATCTTTATTTATTTTAAATAATAAATAATAAATAAAATAATTAATTAAAATAATTATAAAAGAAGCTAAATATATTCCACCTACAGGTATCAGATCTTTTATGAAAAAAATATTATAAGAAGAATACGCCAAAGAATAATTAGTGTAATGCGGCCCCCAAAATAGTTGATTACCATAAACACTTAAGACGGAAAACCAATACCTGAAATACTCAAGCAAAACCCAAAAAGATGCACCCAGAAAAGCATTAACTAATATATTTTCTTTTTTAAATTTATAAATTAAAAGTATCCAAAAAGATATTGGTATTGCTATTATAAAACTATAAATAAAAAGTATTGAAAATATAATCACCAAGCTAAAAAAAATATTATTTATCCCATTCAACCAATCAAGTGGGTAAGTATCAAAAAACCAAAACGACGAAAAGATGGCAAAAAGAAAACCAAACACAAACATCATTAACCACGCTTTTATTACTTCTTTCTTTTTTGAAAAATCTAATTTATTTTTATCTATATAAAATAATATTGGGATTAAAAAAAATATAGACAAAAAAGAAAGTGTTTGTGGAAAACACATCGCTAAAGAAATAAAAAAGGATGATAAAAAAAATGTGATTTTACTCTTAAGGAACATATTTAGGTTTAGGTAAGCCAATCAAATAACCAAATGGCGCGGTTGATAAAATATGTATTATTGTTCCGATAAGAAAAGCTCTGAGGGCTGTTTCAACAACATCTTTACTATAAGAAATACCAGACATATCTAAAAATAAATTTGATGAGACAACGGATGAGAATATTAAAAATAATAAAATTATAACAAACCCTGGCAGGTCTTCTTTTTTATATTTATTTATTTTATAAACAGGATATATAAACCAAAATAAATAATGTAAAAGAAGAAACATATTAACGATACTAAATGGAGAAACTTTAAGAAATATCCCTAATAAAACAAAAAAGGATAATATTTTTGTATGTATAAAAAACCAATTTATCTCTTTAATAAAAAAAATTTCCAAAGACAACAAAACTAAGAAAAAACCTAAGAAAAAATTAAAATCTATTTTAAAATTATAAAAATAACTAATAAGATATGTTGGTGCAATAAAAGAAACAGAAGCAATACTTATAACGTTACTAATAGACCTCTTTTCCTCTTGTAAATCAAACTCGTCAAACAAATAATGAAACACAAAAAGTAAATAAGTAAAAAAAAGTAAATACTCTAAACTAAAAACCCTAACACCAACAAACGAAGCTGTGACAGCGATTACGAGAACCGATACACCATAAAACCAATTAAGTTTATTTGCTCTCCACATAGCAAACCAAGCACCAAAAGCATGTGCTCTCCCTATTGCCATCATTATAAGATATGTAATACTTGCAATTGGATAAAATAATGCAAAATACAAAAATAAAGAACCTGAAACTACTTTAAAAAAAGAAAAGGAATTAAGTGGTAAATTTATTTTCATAAAAAATTAATTATAAAATTTAGATTTAGGTAAGCCGATCAAATAACCAAATGGCGCAGTCGACAGGACGTGCACAAGAGTCCCTATTAAAAATAACCTAACAGCATCCTGTGAGTCACCATTACCCCAAATAACCGAAGAATAAACAAAAGTTGATACAAGCATTATAATAAAAAGTATCATTATAAAGCCATCCCTTTCTTCCCTTTTATATTTATGTAATTTATAAACAGGATATATAAACCAAAATACATAATGATATAGAGCGAAAACATTTAATATATTTATTGGATTAATGTTAAACAAAAAAGATAAAACTACAAATAGTGTTAGAATTTTTGAATTAATAAAAAACCAATTTATTTCTTTTACATACAAAATTTCCAAAAAAACATAAGTAGTGACAATACCTATAATTGAATTTATATTCAAAAAATTATTAAAATAAAAAAAATTAATTAAATACAAGAACAATAAAAGTAGTGGCAAAAAACCGGATATGATATTACCTAAAACCCTCTTCTCTTCCTGCAAATCAAACTCATCATAAATAAAATGAAAAGAAAATAATAAATAAGTAACAAAAGATAAAACAGCAACAGACAGAACCTTTACCCCTAAATAAGACACCGAAACTATAATAAACACAAGCCAAATAAAATATTTATTATTCAACTTTCCAGCTCTCCACATAGATAGCCAAGCCCCTAATGAATGTGCTTTTCCAACGACAATAACCACAAGAGTTATGTACAGAAATACCGGAAAAAACAAAGCTAAGGAAAGTAAAAAAGTTCCAAAAATAAACTTAAAGAAAGAAAAGTTTCCGAGCTGTAAATTAACTTGCATGTTATTATCTAATATAATAACACAGTATGATAATTGAATTAATTCTTAAAAATTTAATAAATCAAATCTTTTTCCTCTTGTCTATATTATTAATTTTATTTTTTACATTTGAAATAATCCCAATTTTAATTAAAAAACAAAACACAATCAAAAAAAACTTTTCAGATCTTTTAAAATATCAATTATTGAGAGGTTTATATACTCTATTTTTAGGTACTTTTCTTGCTTTTTTATTTTTCTACACAAAGATAAATTTTGGTATTTTTGACATAACACATTTATCAATTTTTTCTCAAGTTATAATAATATATTTCTGTGGCGAACTCACAATATATACAGCGCATCTTATTGCTCATAAATATAGAGTTCTAGTACTATCAAAAGCTCATTCTTTTCACCATACCATAACAACTGATATGGAGTGGGTAAATTCCCGCAAAGAACATTACTTTGTTTTATCATTATTCACTTTTGTTTTTTGTTTATTATTTTATGTGATATTTAAATCATCAACTATTTCACACTTAGTAGTTATAGCGACATATTTCGCACTAAATGCTTTTTCTCATTACAGACTACCAATTTCTTTACCTGTACTAAACCAAGTATTTCTTTTTCCAGGTGACCATCTAAAACACCATACGGAAAGAAGTGGCCCGTATGGAGTAACTTTGTCGCTCTTTGATACAATTTTTAATACAAGAAAATAGTTAAATTAACCATAAGATTATTTTGGTAAACCGAACAAATACCCAAAAGGTGCGGTTGATAAAACATGTATGACGGTCCCAAGAGAAAACAGTCTCATTGTAAAATCAATAGCATCATCACTTAAATAAACATTAAATATTTCAAAAAATAAAAAGAATACTAGCACAATAAGTAAAAAATTAATTAATGAATCAAGTTTTTCAATCTTTTTATTTTTATATAATTTATTTATTGGATATACAAACCAAAAAAAATAATGATAAACAGCAAAAAGTATTAATATACTAGAGGCGCTATGTACATAAACCAAGGAGAAAAAAATAAATAAATACAAAATAACAACATGTGTAAAAAACCAATTAATTTCTTTAATAAAAAAAGAAATTATAGAAAACATAACCAATGACACAAAAAATATTTCAAAATTATAAATAAAATTTATATTAAAAAAATCAATAATTAAAAAAAATAAAAGGAGCATTGTTGGCACAGAAACTAAAAAAACTTTCGTTGTTGTTCTTTTTTCTTCTTGAAGATCAAACTCATCAAAGAAAAAATGGAATATAAAAAAAATCTGCGCCACAAAAAAAACAGAAGATACAGAATCAATAAAACCAAAAAATAAAATAGCAAATAAAATAGCAATAAGTATCATTGATAAAACATATCGATAGTTTAATTTATTAGATAAATACATAGAAAACCACGCCCCCAGCGCATGAGCTTTTCCTATAATAAGACCAACCATAAGAGAAAAAGTTACCACCTTCACATTCATTAAAGACAATAAAAAAAAATAATACCCCCACTAAAACCTTTATAGAGGATAGATTTTTTAATGGCAAATTAACTATCATATCTAATTATATTTTGACCTAGGCAAACCAAACAAATACCCAACCGGCGAAGTTGATAAAACATGTATTATGGTTGTAATAAAAAATATTTTAGTTATAAGATCAGTTGTTTCTTTTCCTGCGGAAAATATTACTATTACATAATAAAAAGACACTGACATTATGAGCAATAGTATCATTATCAAATTATCTCTCTCCTCTCTTTTGTGTTTATGTAATTTATAAACTGGATAAATAAACCAAAATATATAATGTAATATTAAAAGAACACTAAAAATCATACCGACACCAAACCCCAAAAATACAAAACTTATAACAAAAGCTGTTATAAGTTTTGTTTGTATAAAAAACCAATTTATTTCTTTAATATAAATAAACTCAACCAGCAAGAGCATTGCAATAACTATAAAAAATAATGAATAATTAAAATCAGAACCAAAAAAATCCCTAACAAAAAGCATCATTAACGTAAACAGAGGCACCATACTAGAAATAATGTTACCAAAATTTCTTTTCTCTTCCTGAAGATCAAACTCATCATAAACAAGATGCATGAAAAATAACATATAAGTAACAGTTCCTAATAAAGCAGAATTACTTGGTGATAATTTAAACCCCCAAAAAGAAAGCAGTATACTTAAAAAAATAATCCAAATAACATATACCCATCTAAGTTTATTTGCTCTATACATAGAAACCCATGTACCTATAACATGCGAAGTCCCGACAATAAGAGCCAAACTAAATGAATACTTCGCCAAAACTGGAAAACACACAATTAAAGCTAAAATTATAAAACCTGAAATGACCTTAAAAAAAGAAAAAGATTTTGTTGGTAAATATACGCGCATAAAATATTTTATATTAAACTAATATAAATTATAACATTATATATTAATTGAATAATCTGATTTTCTAATGAATAAAAATATATGCAGAAGTGTCCATCCATAAAAAAATACAGGGCTAAACATAAAATATAAAAACTTAAAACCAAATTCAGAGTAAAGAAAGAAAATTATTAGAACAAAGATATTAAAATATAAAACATGATTTAAATAAGAACTTAATTCTGATTTTTTAAATTTGAACGCATAAAATAAATACCACCTAAGATAATGAAAAAATATAATAAATGAGGCAACATGATGATTTAAAACATTTTTATTAAAAATAAGAATAAAAGGAATTATTATATTTAAAAAATAAAATAAAGAAAAAAGATATTTATTTTTATTATTATTTAACTTATTAAAATCTTTCAGAAAATAAGCAGAAAATAGAACAGAAAAAAGAGAAAGAATAAAAGAATAAAATATATCAACATGAAATATTTTATTCAAAAACAAGGACAAAAAAGAAAAGAAAACTGATGCTGTTGCAAAAATTTTATTCCTTGTTTCTTCTAAACCAGCCAACTTAAACTCATCATTAAAATAATGCACCACAAAAATAGACAGCGTTACTATCATCCAAAAATTTAATAAATCAATATTTTTAAAGATAAAAAAAGACAGAAGGCTTAAAATTACAAACAGATACAAAAATCTATATAAAAAATTATTATCAAGACCACCCTTTTTATACTTATAAAAATAAGAAATTAAAAAATGCGCCTGACCAAAAACAATTACTGCATAAAGAGACCCATTAAAAGATAAGGACAAAACAAAAAATAAAGACAAACAAGAAACAAAAATTAAAGATAAAAAATCTTTTAAATGGTGATCTTGAAAAAAACTTACAAACATATATTTTTAATATTATAATCTTATTTCTGTTAATTATAAACATACCGCGGACTTAATTTTGATTGACATAAATCACTGAAGTTATAAACTAATAGCATACGAACAAAATAATAAAAAATAATGAAAGAAAAAAGTAAAATTGTTAGAATTCTATTAACTGCCATTGTCCTTTTGGTTGGCGGTTACTACATACAACAGACATCACAAGATGTTGATCTTTTTAATGGATATATAGACGGGGTAAAGGCCGACGCTCCAGCAGCACCATCTAGCTAGTGGCCAAAAACTTTTTTAATCATTAAAAAAAATAAAATGACAAATAAAATAAAAATATTAACAGCTCTCTTTTTAATAGTATTTTTTGTTATTGCTGTGTACTTTTCTATTAAATCCTATTTAGGATCTAACAAAAATTATACCCAAGAAAATACAACAGAAACAGAGGAAAGTAGACTAACCAAAAAACAAACAGAAGAAAAAATAATAAAAGAAGATGAAGAAAATTTAAAAGATTTTTCAGATTACACTTCAATAAAAAACCAAAAAGAATACATAGAGGAATTAAATAAAAAAATAAAAAATCCAAATCTATCTAACACATCAAAAAATCTCCTACTGCTAAGAAAAGCTGCTGTTATGGCCACTGTTAGGTCAGATGAAGACAATAATACAAAAGAAGTAAACTCAATAATAAAGTCTATAGTAGAGAGTAAAATAGAGAATGAATTAGATTTATTTACAAAAGATTTTGCAATAGTAACTTTTCTAAAATTAAATTTCCAAAATAGGTTTATTAATGATGTTTCTAGTGTATACCCAGAAACAGTCGATAAATATAAAAAACTAGGATACAAAGATACCTTACTTACATTAATATCCTTAAATGAAATAGTGAGCTATGTTTCCAAAGAAAGAAAAGATGATAATAATCTAATAGCTGTCTCTATAGCAATAAAATCTGAAATAGTAAACGTGTACGAAAAAGAGGTAAACAAAGAAACATATAATCTAATCTTAAAAAACCTTGGAGATGATCTAGTATTATTTAACACATCAAAATTAAAAACTTTTACCGACCCATATAATACAACATTAGAATCTTCTTTATTTTATTCTTATGGTTATGATATCTATCAATCAAAAATAAATAAGATTCTTTCTGTAGAAGTAAATAAAAAAATTGATAAAAACTACGAGGAAGTCTTTACTAAATTAAATAGTTCAGAGTATGGCGACAAGATAAGCATAAACATGATGACAGTTTTTAACTCTATGAGATATACAACATCATTAAACAAAAGATATGGCAAAAACATAGATAACAAAAGACTAGACGAGGTAATAAAAAATACCCTAAAAGCAATAAATTACTCCGAAGAAACACAGACCATAACAAATATGTATATAAAAGAAAATTTTTACAAGGGAGGATATGCTAATTGGTCATATTTTATATCACTTGGGAAAACCAGAGACGACGTGAACAATTACATAAAAAGTATAGGCATTAATGTACGCGGTTAAACTAGTAATCTAATCATCGCTTTGACTTATTATTTTATTAATGTAGTATTGAATTTGTAGTTCTTTTTTACCATCAAAAATCAAGGAGTAGAGAATGCTTAGACTGATAATTAGTATCTGTCTTACTTTTTTATCTTTTTCGTTTCCAGTACAAGCTGAACAAAAAAAACAAGTTCTTGTTTATGAAAGATCAGAAGATCCATGGAATAACTCATGGGGTAAAACATATACAACTGAGGCTTTTGTATCTAAAAATAACCAAGGGCACATTCTTCATACAAGCAATAATAGGGTTCAAATTTTTGACCCAAATACATTCGCTGTAACAGAAGCTGTTGATATAATGTTTGAACTAAAAATAAAAACAGATAAAAAAACGAGTGGTTTTGAAAAAGATTCTTCTTGGTCAATAGAATTTGATAGACCAAATAATACATCAAATGCATGTTCTGGAACACCACTAAATCACCGAGGTGAAATTACTTCTGAAGGAAAATCTGAAGAGGTATTTTTAGTTAACGGAAAAGAGACATCTTTTGAGGTTATATCCGTTGTATGGAAGGGATATTGGAGGAGTTGTTATTCTGGTAATTTTGTAAGAAAAATTAAATTTTCTCCAACACTTGGTGTAATAACACTAATTGATTATGTTTATTACTATAATAATTCTGTTTCTGGTGGTTACAAAATTGTTCTAAAAGAAATAAAATAAAAAATGATTGACCACATAAAATGTGGTCAATTTTATTTTAATAAGTATATTTTTATTTTAAAAAACTGATATAATAAAAACATGTTTAATATTTGGCCATTTTTACTTAAATTAGGTGTTTCCGTTTATTTTATTTATCCACATATTACAGATTTGACCCTAGGGGCCCAAAAATCCAAACTAGCGGTCTTTGGTTGTATAAATGAATATATACCGACTACTATTGCTTTTACTCTCTGGCACAGTGTTTTTGTCCTCTTGGGAATACTTATACTAATCTGGCCAAGACCAGTGCTCCCCCTACTTGTGGCCCTTATAATACTTTCCTCTGAACTTTATATAAATTTTTCTCTACACAATTACACATCTTCAAATATGTTTTTGTTTATATTGGTACTGGTCACCTTGGCACTTATTATATACAATGCAAGACCACAAAATAGATTCTAAAAATGTCACTTTATTATTTTTTATTCTTACCTGCACTATTAACAACAATAGAAGCCATATACAGCTTACATAAAAAAGATAACATTTATTCAATCAGAGGCACTCTTGGGGCTTTCGCTCACGATGTTTGGATAAGAATATTATTAGAATATATAAAACCAATTATTTTAAGTTACATATTACTGTTGTATACTTCCAAAAATTCTTATAATGATTTAACTTTATTGTCAATAATATATTGTTTTATCGTTTTAGATTTTTTAAATTACGTTTACCATAAAATGTGTCACTCTTTCGAATTTATGTGGATGGTGCATTACAGTCATCACGGTGATTCAAAATTTAACATATCTACACCATTTAGAAACTCTTTGATTCATAGGTCTGTTTCTTTTTTTATAATTGGTATCATTTTAGTTATGATGGGTTTTGGAGAAAAAACCATATTGTTATGTTTTATAATATCAAACATATATCAATTAATATGTCATAGTCAGTATATTAAAATACCTAAAATATTTGAAAAGGTTCTCATAACACCAAGAACACACAAAATACATCACAGTATACAAGAAATTCATCAACAAAAAAATATGGGGTCAGTATTTAGTGTTTGGGATAAGCTTTTTGGTTCTTACATAGAAAAAATAGATAAATTTGAGGCTGGTATAAAAAATTACCATCAAGATAACTTTATAAAAATTGAAACTGATCCAATATTGCAATATTTAAAAAATAAAACACCCAAACATTAATTTGGTTGTTTTATATTCGGTGCGTCTGCCTGGACTCGAACCAGGGGCCAGTTGTGTATAAGACAACCGCTCTACCAACTGAGCTACAGACGCATTTAATATTTCAAATAATAACAAATTTTTATAAATTATTCCATATGGACAAAATCGATGGCTTCTAGTTTATTTTTTAAGGCTGGATGATTATTTAATTCCTTATCTTCATCGATTAAATTTTTTGCTTCATTCCTTGCAACCTCTACTAACTTTGGATTTTTAATAGCTTCCATAGCAATGTCAGAAACCCCCCATTGCTTACCATCAAAAAGTGTTCCTATCCCCCTTTCTTTCATATCAAGCTCCGCTAATTCAAATCCATTCTTTGCATTTACTAGTGCATGTAATCTCTTTTGTGTGCTTTCACCTTCTCCATCAGAAAATAAGAAACAGTAAGATTGATGTTCTGCGCGCCCAACACGACCACGCAACTGATGTAATTGAGCAAGCCCAAATCTATCAGCCCCTTCTATAATTATTACAGTTGCGTTAGGAACATTGATGCCTACCTCAACCACAGAGGTTGCCACAAGTATATCTGATTTCTTTTCTAAAAAATCATTCATGACTTCTTCTTTATCTACTGACTTAATCTTGCCGTGTAAAATATCCACCACAAATTCTGGGAAAATTTCTTCTGATAACTTCTTCGCCTCTTCTTTTACACTTTTTAATACCCTTTTTTGCTTTTCTTCTTCATCTTGCTCATCAATACGTGGACATATAACATACACCTGTCTTCCTTTCTTTAATTCTTCTCTTATAAATTCATACTTCTCTTTTCTTTTATGGGGTGTTACATATTCAGTGATTATTCTCTTTCTTTCCTTTGGCATTTCATCAATCACTGTTAAATCTAAATCTCCAAAAATAGTTAAAGCAAGCGTACGTGGAATCGGTGTTGCAGTCATCGAAAGCAAATGCGGAATTCTTTCATTTGTATTACTTTCGCGCACTAAGGCCTTACGTTGCTTAACACCAAACCTGTGTTGCTCGTCTATTATAACCAAAGCCAAATTTTCAAAAGCTACGGACTTTTGAATAAGCGAATGCGTTCCAATAACAACATTTATCTTTCCTTCTTTTATCCATTTTAGTAATTGAGCTTTTGAAATTTTGGTCGCTTCACTCTTATTTTCTTTGCTTGGGAATTTATAACAACCACCAGCGGTTAATAATCCAATTTCTATTCCTGTATCTTTAAAATATTTTATAAAGCTCTCAAAATGTTGCTTGGCTAATATCTCTGTCGGTGCCATATATGCAACCTGTAAAGTTTTTTTATCTATTGATGAAATATTATTAATAGTTGAATAAATCGCACATGCCGCAACAAATGTCTTCCCACTTCCAACATCACCCTCAAGCAACATTCCCATTGGACTTCCTTTACTTATTCCTCCTAAAATAGAATCAATTGCATCTAATTGAGAACCTGTCGGTGAAAACGAGAATGAAGAAATAAATTCTTTCATCAACTTTTTGTCAGTTACAACTTTGTGTGAAAGTAAGTGCTTAGCCTCAACCTTTTCTCTATAATTTTTAAGTTGTAAATAAAAAATTTCTTCAAAAGCAAATCTCTTTCTTGCGGCAATGGTTAGTTCTTCTTTCTTTGGGAAATGAATGTACAGTAAAGCCTCTTTTAATTCTGGTAAATGGAGTCGACTTAAAACATCTTTTGGTATTGGATCAACAAGCTGATCTAAAACATTTTCTTTCACCACTCTCTTAACCAATGTATACAGAAAAAGTGAGGTCACACCTTTGGTCTCTCTATAAACAGGAATCATGAACTCTTCTTTTCCATCTGTACTTCCTGCAAACAAACTGTTTTGATTCTCAGGCGTAGTTAGTCCTGTGTGTTCTATTATTGGGTTAGATAGAAAGAACCCCCTTTTGTCTTCACTCACAGTTCCGGATATTTTTACCCTTGTTCCATCAGGGTACATCTTGCCTATATAAGCTTGATTAAACCATACACAACGTATTGTGCCGTGATTATCTATCACATTACTTGTAGTCATAGGAATATGACCTTTGAAACTTCTTTTAACTGTAACTTTCTCCATTATTCCATAAATAGTCACAGACTGACCAGCTTGTAAATTAGAAGTAGCTTCAACCTCTCTTACATCTGCATAACGAACAGGAAAATAAAAAAAGAGGTCTCTTACAGTTTTAATTGAAAGCCTTTCTAAACCAACAGCGTGCTCTTTTGATAATCGTGTAATCTCAGAAATAGAAGAAGAGAGTTTAACATTCATAAACTCTATTATAACAAACCTGTATGAAAATCGTTTACAAAAATTACAATAGTTGTAAAATGAATACAGATCTTCAAAAAAGAATTTTGTTCAACCGTTTCAAAATAGGAGAGAGTCATGGAAATAAGCAGAGTTAGTGGTGTGCAACAAAGTAGTCAACTACAACCCGCGGCAAGTACTCAACAAAAAAACAAGAACCCGGAAGTAGAGCCTTCTACCGTAGTCGCAATAAGTGATGAGGCGCGGAGGGCATTAAGCAAGCCAATTGGCAACTTCGAAGACGGCCAAGGCCATCTGTCGAATCGTGCATATGCCCAAAGCGCAACAGACCCGGTTTACCAAAAAATTCTCTAAACACAAAGTGGCGTTCGCTTCGCGAACGCCACTTATCTATTTAATCATATCCTCTTCCTTTTTCTTTCGAACAATTCCATTTAAGATAAGCAACTTTTCGAATTCTTCTCTTTCTATGTTATTATAAATGTAGATACAGTTCATCGTGTCTACATCTCAACAACAGGAGAAAAGCATGAACAAGATCATCACCGCTCGTCCCGTCGCCGCCGGCCTGCTGGCCTGACCCTACGCCATCGGTCAGACCCTTCCTCGAACCGAGCCGAGGAAAAGAACCCCTCCGATCGATTCACCCCGCACACAAAACATCAGTGTGCGGGTTTTCATTTTTTAAAATTTTTTAAAACACAAAAATACCGCAATTAACAAAACTACAAAAAGTTCTTTCTGTATGGTAGTATTCAACAAGGAAGATCTACCTTAATCACAAGGGGTTTAAAAATGGAAAAAGAAGACGAGTATTATTTTATTGGCGGAATGATAAATGGTCAACATTGCATGGTTTTGAATCCAAAACATCCATCATGGACCAAAGAAGAAGATGAATCATACCGTAGAAATTTTTACAGAAAACCAAGAAGTGACATAACACACCTAGAAAACAGACATGTTGGTGCTCTCTGTCGCCGTAATGGTCGAGACATAAAAAGATTTTCACTTCCTGATGTAATGTCTTTGTGTGTTCCAGAAACACCCGAAGAAGAAGTGTTACTTTATTCTTTTTCACGTCTTTGGGTTGGAAGGATTCTCTAAAAACAAACAGCATTCGCTTTGCGAATGCTGTTTTTATTTACTTAATTACTTCATCAATATCCTTTTTCTTTGGAACAATTCCATTTAGAATAAGCAACTTTTCGAATTCTTCTCTTTCTATATTCTCTACTTTAATTAATTCATCAGCAATTGCATTTAAGGCATCTCTTTTATCAATTATAATTTTGCGAGCCCTATTCCAAGCTTCATCCATTATTCTTTTAACTTCATCATCAATCTTTTCACCAAAAGCTTCGCTGTAACTATTACCATAATAAGCCTTAGGATACATTCCACTATCTCTATCTAAAGCAACGGGACCGAGTGTACTCATACCATATTTCGTAACCATATCGCGAGCCATTTGGGTGGCAACTTGTAAATCATTAGATGGGCCAGTTGTAATATCTCCAAATATTTCTTTCTCTGCAACATATCCACCAAGTGACATTGCTATATCATCTAAGAAACTTTGTCTACTCATTAATCTCTTTTCATCAAAAGGAAGCTTAAGTGTGTACCCACCAGCATGCCCACGCGCAATAATAGATATTTTATGCACCGGATCAGCATCAGGTAAGCACGATGCAACAAGTGCGTGACCCGCTTCATGATATGCTGTTATTTTCTTTTCTTTTGGAGAAAGCACGTGGCTCTTTCTTTCTGGGCCAAGCATTACCTTTTCGATAGCACGAATTAGGTCAAACTGCGCCACCTTGTTTCTTCCCTCTCTTGCTGCAAGTATCGCACCTTCATTCATAAGACTATACAAATCAGCACCAGAAAACCCTGGGGTTCTTTCCGCAACTGTTCTTAAATTAATATCTTCTGCAAGAGGTTTTCCTTTTGTGTGAACTTCAAGTATTGCCTCACGATCGTTTCTATCTGGAAGATCAAGTGTCACACGACGATCAAAACGTCCTGGACGAAGTAATGCTCTATCTAATACATCTGGCCTATTGGTTGCTGCCATTACAATTAGGTTTTGAGTTGGTTCGAATCCGTCCATCTCAACTAATATTTGATTAAGTGTTTGTTCACGACCGTCTCCTTGTCCACCTATATTTGCAGACCTCGCTCGCCCAACAGCATCTATCTCATCAATAAAAATAATTGCTGGCGCTTCCTTCTTGGCCATTGCAAACAAATCTCTCACACGTGACGCGCCAACCCCAACAAACATCTCTTCAAATTCAGATCCAGATAGGTGGAAGAACGGTACAGCCGCTTCACCAGCCACAGCACGCGCAAGCATAGTCTTACCGGTTCCTGGTGCACCCATAAGAAGTACACCCTTTGGAATCTGAGCACCTATGTCTGTGAACTTCTTTGGATTACGCAAGAACTCAACTATTTCTGATAATTCTTCTTTGGCTTCTTTTGCACCAGCAATATCCTTAAACAAAACTTTATCCTTTGTATCATCTGGCATAATCACCTTTGCTCTTGATTGACCAAAAGAAAGCGCTTGCATATTTGCTCCCTTAATACCACGCGCAAGCCACCAAATCATAAATATCAAGAAAAATATTGGAAGTATAATTGGCAAAAACGATAACCAAAAAGCTGCGCCGCTTTCACCTTTTACAGTAACCGAAAGTGTGCTTAATGTTGTAGTCCCCACTCCATAATTTTTTAAGGTTTCCAAAATAGAAACATTACTTTCTTTTTTGGTTACTATTTTTGTCTTATCTACTTTTAGTGCATTTACCTTATCACCTTCTACAGATATTTCAGAAATTTCTCCTTTATTAACCAAAGAAACGAATTCTGATATTGGTACAACTTTTGTATCTTTATTAGAAGAAATCATTGAATAACCAAAAACAAGAAAGAAAAAAATAAAAAATGCTGTGAAAATATGCTGTGAAAATTCAGCAATTTTATTTTTCTTTGGGGTTTTGTCTTTTTTGATTTTTAAATTTTTTAATATATTTTTATTTGCCATAGATTAAGACATTATATCAGAACAAAATAAATACTTCATTTGTGATAAAATGACTACAATGAAATTGGTTTTGAACAAAAAGTGGGGCCTGTCATACGAAATTAAAGAATCTATACAAGCGGGTATTGAGCTATTTGGTTTTGAAGTTAAATCACTAAGAGGAAAGCAAGGTAGTCTAGACGGTGGTCGTGTAATTATTCGTGGAGGCGAAGCCTTTTTGATTAGTTCTTTTATTCCAGCATATCAACCAGCTAATACACCAAAATCATACGACCCCCAAAGAACACGCAAGCTTCTGCTTAACAAATCAGAGATGGAAAAAATTATAAGAGATGAAGAATCTCAAAACTTGACAACTATACCTATTTCGTTGTACCTTAAAGGAGGTCTCATTAAATGCGAAATTGCCCTCTGTAAGAAAAAACAAAAAGGAGACAAAAGAGAAAATATCAAAAAAGAAATTTCTCGAAGAGAACTGCGTAAGAACGAAGGGTAAAGGATTATGGATTACGAAGAATTTTTGCAAAGCAAAAATTCGCTTTATTCTTAATCCGTGATACTTAATTCTTAAAATTGCTACGCAATTTTAGGGGAGTGTACTTTGGCTTTGATATATAAAAGAGTTTTATATGTGCTGTGTCGAAAAATCTTGATGATTCGTAAAACTTCAAGAACATTCGTTGCAAACAATAACGCAACAGCAATTCGTTCACCTTATATGGCAAACGGATTTGCTCCAGCATTCGCTTAATTTAAGCCAATCTGGTGTCGCCTATTTTCCATCAATTAAAATAGTAACGGCATAATACTAATTGATGTAGATGATTGTCTTGCAAAAATAATCATTGAAACAAAATGCTTTGATTAATTAATATTTGGTTTACTTTATAGTTAATTAATCGAGAACACAAAAAGCAAACTAAACACTGTAGACTCATATAATCATTTTATTTACACGGCGGTTCGACCCCGCCCACTTCCACAGATGAAAAAATCACAGACTTTAAAGTCTGTGATTTTTTCATCTGTGGAAGTGGAGAAAGACACCTGCGTGTCTTTCGTGCGGGGTCGAATGGGGTGAGAAGCAAGCCAATCTTGCTTCGCAAGGTCGGAGCGTGACGACGCGAGGCAGGGTCGAAAAATTTTTCAGCAGAAAAATATTTTTGACCGCGAAATCTTTAATCCCAAATGAAACGAAAGACTGATTTTGTGACCGACCCCGCCCGTAAAAACCCCTTAAAATAAGGGATTACTGACATTGACAATTAGACTAAACCATGCTATAATATATATGTTCTTTTCATACACCAATATTTCCAGACGGAGGAAGCCATGAGCATGAATTGGATTACTGCACTTATCATTTGCTTCGTTCTTTGGAGCACATACGCGATTCCTGGCAACTCAGCCGAAAAAGTTCACGGGGTTTCCGTAAACTTTCTCTTTGAAACCTTGGCCTTCATCGGTGTGACGATTATCCTCAGTAGCAAAATACTGGAGGGGCTCCCAAACGTTACCATGAAGTCAGGCATGCAGGCATCGATGATGGGAATAGGTTCCGCTGTCGGGTTTTATTTTTTCATTCTGGCGCTCAGTCTCGCACCAGATGCAAAAATAATTGCCCTGGTGGTCTTAGTGGCAGGGATAACCTTCCCCATACAAGGAGCCCTATTCGGATTCTTCGGAGGAGATGCTCTAGCAACTCATCAATGGCTTGCCATTCTGGGTATGGGTGCATGTATTGCTCTTTATAACTGGAAATTTTAATCCAGCCCGCCCACAATCCAAACAACCCCGACATAGATCGGGGTGTTTTTATTATTTTTATTTCCTTTTTTCTCTTGCTATATCCCCTTTTTCCTGTTAGCATATTTAGTATAAATAAATTAATTCAAAAATCTTGGCAGAAAAAGTAAACATCAACCAACAAATTAGATCACCAAAACTTCGTGTTATAAATTCACTCGGTGATAATTTGGGCGTCATAACAAAAGAAGAAGCTTTGGCTCATGCAAAAGCTGTGGGGCTTGATCTTATAGAAGTATCCCCTAATGCTGACCCTCCTGTAGCAAGAATCGCTGATTATGGAAAATATTCCTATGAATTATCCAAAAAACAAAAAGAAGTAAAAGCAAAGGCACATATAACCGAAACCAAAAACATACAAATATCTGTATCTATTTCTGAGCATGACATTATGATAAAGGCAAAACAAGCTGCCGAATGGATAAAAGAAGGCCACCGTGTAAAAATAGAACTTCAATTAAAAGGACGAACAAAATACATGGATCAAAAGTTCCTAACAGAAAGAATGGACAGGATCTTGGCTGTTATTCCAGCGGAATACAAAATAGCAGAACCACTTAAAAAAGTACCTAAATCAATGATGATCGTTATCGAGAAATCAAAATAGTCATGCTTGAGACAATTAAAAACTGGAGTTTAAGGATGTTTGCAACTAGTTTAATTATATTGTTTATTTCATTACTTTGTTTTGCTTTACTCGAAGTAAACAAGATAAATCTATACATATTAAAAAATATTTTATTGTACGTAGCGGCAATATTTTCATTCATTTTATTTTGGTCAATTATTATATTTGCTATAAATTTAATAATTTTATTATTTAAGTCAACAGTTACATATACAATAACACCATATAAAAGTGACGGAATTGCAACGACCGTGACACAAAATAAATTTGATAAAACTGTCCACATAATAAAATCTATCGGGTTAATGCTTGCATGTGCACCAATCTTTTCAATATTAATAGCGTTATTTTTAGGACTAATCCTAACAATATTTGGAGAAAAGGGTTCCATAAATGCTGCTTTTGGATTTTTACCAATAGTGGTGGGTATGTATACTTTTATTCCTGGTATTATATTATTAATTATTGGTATATTTCTTGATTTATTTTCGAAAAATAAATAACACTTATTTTATAAATACAATCATAAATAATATTTGATTTTCCTTGCTTTAATAAAAAACCTGTGCTAGAATAGCCAGACTATTTATAAAAAGTATGAAGACTAACAAATCGCTTCTAAAGCGTCTAAAAATCACAAAAAACGGTAAGATAATTGGCCGCAAGCCAGGACTAAACCACTTTAATGCAAAAGCTCGCCGTCACAAGCAACTTTCAGCTAAGCGTGGTCAAGAATTTGTTATGACAGGAAAAGAAAAGTCTCGCTTCCTTCCAGGTCTTCTATAATCATTTACTATTTTAATTAAAAAACTATGTCACGCGTAAAAAGAAGCAAAATTGCAATGAAGCACCGTCGTAATGTCCTTGCGCAAGCTAAGGGATATCGTTTTGGTCGCTCAAAGAAAGAAGTTGAGGCAAAGGTTGCACTACGTAAAGCAGGAGCTTATGCATTTGCCCACAGAAAGGATAAGAAGACAGACATGCGCCGTCTTTGGACCGTTCGCATGAATGCTGGACTACGTGACTTAGGAACAACTTACAGTGTCTTTATTGATAAACTAACAAAGAAAGGAATGGTCGTTAACCGCAAGATGTTATCAGAATTAGCACAAGAAAGCCCTGATACATTTAAGAGAATTGTAGAGCAAGTAAGTGCATAGTAAGCTATGGATAGCTACTAGGGTTTAGAAAAACACGATTCGCTTTGCGGATCGTGTTTTGTATTTACCTATTAGCTAAACCCTAGTGGCTAACGACTATCCCTAAAGTCTCTCTGGCCTTCCCCCGTCATTCTCTTCTTCTATTTTATTAACCATTTCTATTAACTTCTCAACTAAAAGTTTTGGTTCTGGTTCAAAGATAACATTCTTGTTTTTCCTGTTTGAGTTTTTAATTATATTATCTATAACTTCATCTGTTGCCCACTCACCACGAAGTATACCCATAGGCATATCTGCCTCCCAAGCAACCGTAAATTCATGTATGGTACCAATTCTTCCACAGCCAATCACAATAGCATCAGAGGATCTAACCATCATCAAATCTCTTCCAGGAAAACCAAAACCGGTATAAATAACTGCATCCATTGCTTTGAGTGGAAGTCTGTATGTTTCCACATGCTCTTTCTTAGATGCTGCCGGAGACAAACCAAAAGAAAACCCGCCAACTTCTTTTGCTCCTTCTGCTGCATACATAGGAAATCCAGAGGTCGCTCCCGTTACAATCTGTGCGCCTTGCCTTGCAATCTCTCTACCTAACTCTTTTGCAAGTGGAATAACAGACGGCCCGCAATGAGCAATTTCTGCCGCACCAGATACACTAATAGTAATTCGTTTTTTCATCTAATTATTATAACAGATGGATTATATATAATATAAAATATGTACTGGGTATAACAGCATTAATCGTTAGAAACATTTTGGTTCCGTAAATTTGCAAAGCAAATTTACGGAACCAACTAATAACAAATAACTTTCCCAACTTCCTAACTAATCTATCTCCACCACATCCCCTTTCTCTGGTACCGCAACCTCCACTCCATATTCTTCATGTAACCTTTGTGCAAGATAATAGGAACTTTTTGCTTCACCTAAAATAACAAAAACTTTTTTAAGACTATTTGCTGTTGATTCGACAAACTTAACCAAATTATCAGAATCTTTATGCGCAGAAAACCCATGCAAGTTAATTACTTCAGCATTTACCTTAACAGGATTACCGTGTATAAAAACTTCTTTTACATCATCTACCAAATATCTACCTATTGTGTTAACCGCTTGATACCCTACAATAATAATAGAACTCTTTTCGTCTGGTAAATATCTCGCTTCGTGGTGCAGGATTCTTCCACCATTTGACATACCACTACCAGCAATAATTACTTTTGGTCTTGTGTCTTGATTTATTGCTTTACTTTCATCTGGTGTTGGTGTTTTAATTAAACCTTTAAAAGCAAAAATATCATCACCACTTTTTATTACCTTTTCTGTGTTTTCATTAAACCAAGATTCATATTTTTTATAAACACTTGTAATATTAATACCAAGAGGTGAATCAAGATACACAGGAACATTAGATATACTTCCGTTTTCTATCAACTCATTAAAAGCCTGTAATAATTCCTGTGTCCTTTCTATAGAAAAAGCAGGTATGAGTATTGTCCCTCCTCTGTTTATTGTTTTTGTAATAGCCCCTTTTAGAAAATCAAATCTCTTTTCTTTGTCTTTGTGGTTTCTGTCACCATAAACACTTTCCATGAATAAATAATTAACTCCTTCTAGGGCTGTTGTTTCTCTCATTAGTGGTGACGGGGTATTTCCTAAATCTCCTGTAAAAGCAATTCTTGTGCCTTTGTAATTAATTTCAACTATAGCACTACCCAAAATATGCCCAGCGTCATGAAACTTAATTACAGCATCTTCATCATTTGTTTTAAAAACAAAATCTTTTTCATATTCTAAAACTGTGTCCCAAAGATGTATTGCTTGTAATACATCTTTTTCTTCATAAAGATTTTCTTTGTTTTCATGCTTTGCTTCCTTAGACAACACCCCCATAGAATCAAGCATTATAAGTTCTGCGATCTCTCTTGTTGGTGGAGTACTAATAATTTTTCCTTTGAATCCATCACGAACTAGTTTTGGTATTCTCCCAACATGATCTAAGTGTCCGTGAGTAACAAAAAGTGCATCAACACTTGCTGTGTCATAAGAAAACGGCTCCATGTTTATCGGCAAAGAATATTTCTCACCTTGCACAAGTCCACAATCTATTAATATTTTTTTACCACCAAATTCAATTAAAAAATTAGAACCTGTGGGCATCTGAGCACCGTTTGCAAATGTAATTTTGAATTTGGACATGTGTGATAGTTGCTAGCCACTAGAGTATAGGGGCTAGGAGAATAATTATTTTTTATAAATTAAATATGAAATAATTCCACCAATTAAACCATTCAGGAGATCAGCTACGGTGTCTATCCAATTACCATTCCAATAACCAAGGTTTGTTAAATCACAAATATATTCATATATTTCCCAAGCCAAAGCTACAACAAGTACAGCTACAAAAATTTTCCAAAAAGTAACTTTTTTATTCTTAAAATTAATCAGTGCAATAGCAAGTGACGCAACCCCAGCACCACCTAATATATGCATTGGTATATCTAACCACCAAATTTCATAATAAAGATAAGTTGGATCAAACACAAAATAATTCAAACAATAAAGAGCAACTAAATAAAGTGTAGATAAAATTATTTCTTTCATTAATTTAATTGTAGCATACAGAGAAATAACTATATAGGCTAACTGCTTTACTAAAGTAACTAGTCTATATTGAAAAAACCCACCAAATTGGTGGATTTTTACATGGTGTTCAGGTGCACCTTCCTGATGTTTTAATTCAGGTGGGCAGGAAAAGGGTTATCCCAAGGGGTAATCACAATATTCCATAGCCCGAAGATGACTTATCCAGAAAAATGACGCTGAACACCTAACTTAATTATATTCCTCACTTGTACAAAGCGCAAGGCGTGGTTTTATAAATACAAAATATATAAAAACGTAAGGCAAAACCTTACGTTTTATTTTAAATTATTTTTATCCTCTTTCTTTTTAAAAGCAAGAACTTTGTTTACCAGTCTCAATTTCTCTGGCGAAACTGCTGGAAGACAAAGACCTTGTTCCCAATTTCTAATTGTACCTAAAGGAACACCAAATTTTATAGCAAACCCTTCTTGTGTTAAACCTAAAAAATTTCGATAAGCTAGAAATTCTTGAGTGGTAAAAAGTGGAACCTCATCTACTTTCCTTTTTATTTTTGACACGGCAAATCCTTTCACTAAAAGAACATTTCAACATCCTACACTTTTTAAAAATAAAATCAACAAAAGAAAATACCCCATGGCACCCATGAGGCATTTTCTATAGTGGAGGTACTTCCTGTCCATCTATTCTACTTTAGTTAAAAAGTGGGTAGAAAAAGTATAAATGATCAACTTATAACAATATTTCATGAACCCTAGATGATTATTAAGCAGATAGATGTCGGAAGCACCTAACTTCATCCTATACCTAAGAAAAAATTTTGCAAGCGAAATTTTTGCTGTGGATTAGGTGGATTATGTGGACATTTTTGATTACAAAAATGTCCACGAATCATGAATAAAGACGCAAGAAACAAGATAAAAACCCATAAAATTATGATTTTATGGGTTTTACTTAATTCTTGTATCTTGTATCTTATATCTTATTCAAGGATACCATCTAGGTTCACATCATAGAGTATTTCATCTTGTACCAATCTATATGAAGTAATCTCTGAAGGAGAGAACCAAATATCAATTTCACGATTCGCTTCTCCTTGGTCACCATCGGTACAATGAATGAGGTTTCTTACAGCACGACTATCGACATCACAGATTCCATACGAATCAATTGTAAAATCCCCTCGTATTGTTCCAACGTCAGACGTTGCAGGCTCTGTACCACCAACAAGCTTCTTTACAACAGTTACAGCACTATTACCTTCAACAACAAATCCAACAACAGGGCCAGAGGTCATGAACTTAACAAGTGCTCCAATAATATCCTTTCCGTATTCTAAAGCTTCCTTTTCTACAGGGAGACCCGCCTTCGTGCGGAACTCAACAGTGTTTGTCCCCTTCTTAAGGAACCATGCATCATCTTTGTTGTAATGCTTCCAACATTGATCTTCTGTTGGGACGAACATCTTAAGAGCAACAATTTTAAGACCGGTTCTTTCAATGCGCTTGATAATTTCTCCAATAAGTGAACGCTGAATACCGTCTGGCTTAATCATTACATAAGAACGTTCTTTTTTTGGATGGGATGGAATTGACATACTAGGTGTTAGCCACTAGCCACCAGGGTTTAGGAAACCCAAAATGCCTAATAACATTTAAATTAAAATTACTAAATAATAGAGAATATTCTAACATGTTTTGGTGTATTTTTCTAATAAAAATTATTAAAACTAGTGAGCTAGATGAGAATAAATTTCCTCTACAAAATTTTTAATTTCTGGATAAATAAGACCAAAATCACAGTCCGATCCACCAATAGAAACTTTTTTATACTTTGGAGCAACATAATTATCTCCATTTGAAAACTCCATGTATTTAAGACATCTTTTAAATTCTTCTGCAAAACTTTCAACTTCCCCAGTTCCGTTTACATCAAAATATCTTTTTACCAAATCAGATTTATATTCTTCAAAAAACGAAGAAACAAACTCCTTTATCTTTTCTTCGTTAGTGGTCGTATTTAAATGTAATATATCAATTACTTCATTTAAATCATTAAGCATTTTAATTTTAAAACCTGGAAGATTTTCAGCTGAAAGTTTTGTATAAGAGGCACCATCTTCTTGATCATTTCTGAAAACACCTCCACCCTGTCTTAAATTATCCATTGCTTTTTTAGCATTATCAAAATCTTTTCTAATTTTATTATTTTCACTATCACTAGGATAATCTTGCGATTTAAATTGTTCCATGGTTTAGAAATTTATTAATTAATACTTTAAAGTATATATATATATATATATATTAAAAGTAAAGCAATAGATTAATTATTTATTCAAAAAAATTAATTTGACATAAAAGTAAGGAAGTAATAAAATAAGGAATATGATACAACAAGAAAGAATACAAAAAATAACAAGTAAAGGCCAAATTACTCTACCTATTGCTTGGAGAAATAAATCAAAAACCAATTCTATACTCGTTACCCAAAAGGGTGACTCTCTTATCATCTCCCCTGCCAGATTAGAAAAACATACTGATGAATATACAGTCTTTGATGCAATACGTGATAATAACGGAAAAGGAATTAAAGCAACAGAACTTGTAAAAATGCTTAAAAAGATAAGTTAATTTCTATCTATGAATAAAATAGAAAAACTGTTTAATAAGATTTCAAAGAAGGATAAAGAAATACTACTTTTAATTCTCGAAGAAATAATAACCGGCAAAGATATATCTCATTTGAAACCAATCAAATTATCTGAACTAGAGTTATACAGAATACGCAAAGGAAATTTTAGAATCATTTTTCACAAAGAAAATAATGAGGTTGTTATTGATTCAATTAAATTAAGAAACGAAAATACATACAAGATATAACAAAACCCATACCGTAAGGCATGGGTTTTGCTTTATGTTTAATTATTACACGTTATACAGGATATAAAATCAAGAGAATTGTTTTAGTTGCGCGAAGCATAGAAATTTTTGGAGAGAGATGTAGTAGACCTACATTGACCGACAAAAATTTCGTAGCAACAAAGCAGATGAAATAATTTCCTTGATTTAGTGACTTACGTAAGGTAAGAGCCCCATAAACCTAGCACGCTTGATAGCGTTTGCCAGTGCTCTTTGATTCTTTGCAGTAAGAGCTGTCTTTCTACGAGAAAGAATACGAGCGTGTGGGTTTAGAAACTTTGCAAGAATTTCTGTATCCTTGTAGTCAATAAACTTGATATTGTTTTGATTAAAATAATCTTGTTTGTTCATATTTTTAATTATTAATTTTTAATTATTAATTTCTAATCAATTATCAATTTTAAATAATTTAATTATTAAAAATTGATTGAAAATTTAAAATTAGAAATTTAAAATTCTAAAACGGTATGTCTTCGACATTAATGTTAGCGTCACCATAGTCTATGGTGTCCAATTCACTAGCAGATGCTGCTGGAGAGACTTGTGTGGCCTGTGATGATGAATTAGAGGAGTACCCTTCGCTGCCACCTGTCTTTGGACCAAATTGTACAGAATCAGCAATTATTTCTGTTCTGTATTTTTTACCACCGCCATTTGGGTCATCCCAAGATCTTGTTTGTATTCTGCCTTCAATCATTACCCCTTGCCCCTTTTTTAAATACTGAGCAGAGGTTTCTGCTTGACGACCAAAAACCACAATATTATGGAACTCTGTTTGTTCTTGTCTGTTACCAGCCTGATCCTTATAAACACGATTAGTTGCCAAAGAAAAGTTAGTTACCTTGTTACCGTTTGGCATAGATCTCATCTCTGGATCTTTTGTAAGGTTGCCATAAAGAAAAGTTTTGTTTAAATACATGGGTTAGTTATTAGCCACTAGCCACTAGGGTTTAGTTAACCCAAGGACTCGGTGACATTAATTTAATGTTTAATAATATTAACGTAAAACACTAACTATTATTTTACTTCAACTTTTTCTTCTTCGCTAGTAGTGTCTAAAACAGCAGCCACTTCAGCAGGAATTTCAACATCTTCAACTTCTGGTAAAGATGTGGTATCTATAACATCATCACCTAAAACAGTTGCTAATGTTTCTGCTTTTATAACAGGAGCTTTCTTTGTATAAACAGTATTCTCACGAAGAGTCTTTACCACAAGAAAACGAACGGTTTCTTCGTCTAATTTTAGAGCTTTTTCAAACTCCTTAACTTTGTCAGATTCCATTTCGAATTTTATCCATCCAAAATATCCTACATTAAAACGAACATTTATATTATTTTGTACGCGAATCATTTCGTAAGCAAGCTCGCGCAAATACGGAGTTTCTTCTGAAATGAAGCTACCACCTAGTGTAGCAATAGATTGCTTAAGCGCGTCACCCTTCTTAAGCGCCGCTTCTTCATCTAGTTTGTTATCAAAGATAAAAGAAATTTCATAAACACGGCTATCTACTATGGTTTCATTATTATTAGTCATAGGATTATGATTCTACCATGTTTTCCATTGAAAATCAATAGAAAAAGAATTACGGATAAAGGGTTAAGAATGAAGAAAGCAGGCGCTGTGCGCCCGCTTTACCAAAATTATTTAACCGGTCTATTATCAAGAAGATGAAGGAAAATAGGTTTGATGTTTCCACTAAGAAAACCTGATTCTCTGCCTATCTCTATCAAACCAACAATAAAAGCAATACTTTTAACAAAATCATCGATATACTCATCGGTTGATTCAAATGAGGCCCTTAAGCAATCAGAATATTTATGTAAATTACTTCCTATATTTACAAGTCCTTCATATACACCAGAAAATTTCTTTACTTCTTCTTCATTAACAGCTTCACATCCATAATTATTACCAGATATAAAATAACAAATAAAAACAGGATTTTCAAAATTACAATGATAGCCAGGAATTAATTTCCAAAGCAAAGAAAGACCGACAACTATACCAAAATAGGCCCTACCTCCTTTTGGTGTATACACAACAAGATCACCAACAGAAAAATTCTTATTTTTAGTATCTTCCATACATCCCCCACTAAAAGAACAAGATATTTTATACACTAACACACTATAAAAAACCCGTCAAAAAACTATTTGAAGTCAAAATTAAATAATTCTTTTGCGTTCTTTATTAATTTCTCTTTCACATCATCGATATCTATCCCTTTTATTTCAGCTATTTTTTCTACAATATGTTTTACATAAAGTGGAGAATTTCTTTTACCTCTAACTGGCACCGGCGCAACGTACGGACTATCAGTCTCGGCGTGCATCATCTCAAGTGGCACAAATTTAACAATTTCCTCATAGTCTTTTACAAAAGTAATCACCCCAGAAAAAGAAACAGTAAAACCTAAATCTAAAACCTTCTTAGTTGTTTCTAAATCACCAACAAAAAAGTGGAAGTTTCCTTTTAAGTTGGGGGTTTTACTTTTCTCTTCTTTTAATATATCTACTGCATCATTATAAGCATCCATTCCTTCCTTTGGACGAACATGTAGCATGAGCGGCTTATCAACTTCTGTTGCAATTTTTATATGATCTTTAAATAATTTTACTTGTTCATCTTTGTCTTTTGTATGATGAAAATAATCCAGCCCGCATTCACCTATCGCCACAACCTTTTTATGACGCGCTAATTCCAAATATTTTTCATATTCAAATATTTCCACACTATTATCTGCTGGATGAAAGCCAATAGTTGCATAAATATTTTCATTTTCTTCTGAGAGTTTAATTGCCTTTATGCTTTCTTCGTAATCAGTACCAATTGCAATTGTTGCCACCCCCTCTTTATTCATCAAATCCAAAACCTCCTGTCTGTCATTATCAAAATCCTTAAAGTGAAGATGTGAATGTATATCGATGTAATTCATAAAAAATTATATTCCTAAAAATTTCTTCATAACAGATTTAAGTGAAGAAAAATCTTTGTTCGATAATACACCAAGTTTACCAAGTATTATTTTATTGGAAAGACTGGCAATTTTGCTATATCTGATATACGAATTCATTTTTAAATTATTCTTCTTATCACACGATACATCCAAAAAATAATCTTTTGGTTTTATTGTTGTAATGAACACACAAACAAAATCATCTTTATCTTGTGCCAGAATAACTGCTGGTCTTACTTTATTTTTCGACAAGTCACTAAAAGGAAAAGGTACAAGAACTATATCACCTAAAGCAAAATTATTTTTCATAATTATTTAATAACATCGCAAACATCATACAAATCTGGCTCATTATCCAAAAAATCAAAGGATGAAGAATACGCATTAATATTGGTTATCTCGGACACGTCTTTTTTATACTGTTTAGGAAATTTTATAAGTACAGCCTCCTCTTCCCCTCTTCTACCAAAGACAAAAGCTTCGGCTTCTCCATTTGAAAGAGCTTCTACGTACTTCCCTAGATTTTCTCGCGCTTGTGTTGTTGATATTACGTTCATATTAACAAGTATAACATTTTGTACAAAATGTACAAAATCTATTAAAGTCTTCCAAATAGTGGTTTCTCTGGCATTTTGTTTTCACGTATACATTCGAGGATTTTTGCCGATGTGCGAGGAAGAAACACCTCTAACAGAGAAGCAATTTCATAAAGCTCGGTCAATAATTCTCCGATTATTTTCTTCCCCTTTTCCTCATTTATTTTTATAACCTTAAATGGTTCTTCTGATTGAATTTTTTTATCAAGAGTATTTATTTTATTTGTCACAACTTCAATCGACTTCTTGATATCAAAATTATTCAAAGCATTATGTATCTCATCTTGTATCTGGTATCTTGTATCTTGTATCTTCACACCATTATTTGTTGCCATCTTCATAATTCTATTTGTCAGATTACCAATTCCATTTGCAAGATTTGCTTGATAGCTTGATTTGATACTTTCAATAGTTAAATCACTGTCTTCAAAAGAAGATACATCATGTAAAAGAATAAACCTCAAAACATCTTCAGGGTAATCAGTTACATCCTTGAAAATATCCATAACATCAAAAGGAGAGATTACATTGCCAGTAGATTTACTCATCTTTTGACCACCTGAAGTTATAAAGCCGTCGATAACAATTTGATCTGTGTTTTTAATATTTGCGGCCAAAAGCATAGCTTGCCACATTGCTGATTGCTGACGCAAATTATCCTTGCCGCAATATTGCACAGTCTCGCCATCTGTCCAATAATTAAAGTTACCATTTTCATCTGGCCAACCCAAAGTAGAAATATAATTAGTAAGAGCATCAAACCAAACATACATCACATGCCCTTCATCACCCGGAACAGGAACCCCCCATGGCATCTTTTCTTTAAGTCTAGAAATAGAAAAATCTTCTAACCCCCTTTCTACAAAAGATTTAATTTCATTAAAACGAAACGAAGGTATGACAAACCCAGGATTATTTTTATAATATTCCAAAAGTGGTTTTTGAAATGAAGAGAATTTAAAAAAATAATTCTCTTCATCAATTATTTCTATTTCTCTTCCAGGGTGAAGGTCACACTTACCATCTATAAGTTCACTATCTGTTTTGTACAATTCACAACCAACACAATACTTTGCCTTATATGATTTTTTATAAATATATCCATTATCAAAACACCTTCTCCAAATTTCCTGACATGCTTTTTTGTGATTTTCGTCTGTTGTACGGATAAAATGTATGTCTTTATCAATTCCTAAAAGCGGAATTAATTCTTTAAATCTTTTGGCATATTTATCTACATACTCCTGTGTACTTATTCCTTCCTTTTTTGCACCTTCATATAACTTAAGTCCGTGTTCGTCTGTGCCTGTATTAAAAAATACATCGCACTCCAAAGACTTTTTATAGCGAGCTATTACATCAGCACGAATTATCTCCATAGCAAAACCAATATGTGGGTCATTATTCACATATGGAAGAGTGGTTGTTATGTAAAACTTTTTCTTAATTTCCATGAGGCTTTTTCTTTTCTACATCTCCGACTAATTCCATTATCACAGAAGCAAGTGGGACAGCTAAAATAACACCCCAGATTCCAGCAATCTTCGCACCTATAACCATAGAAATTATTACAACCACAGAAGGCACGCCAACCATTTTATTCATAACCTTTGGATAAAGAACATGGCTCTCTAGTTGACTGATAATAAAATAAATTACAGCGACAATTAAAAGTAAATTAGCGCCCCCATGTGTCCAAGCTATAAATAAGGCTGGAACCATAGCCAAAGTTAAACCAACCATTGGTATTAATTCACCAATAAAGGCAAGTATTGCAATTAATGCTGCATAAGGAAGACCAAGTATTAGATTAGGAATATAAACCAAAAGAGAAACCAAAAAAGAAAGAAGAAGTTGACCCTGCATCCAAAGAGAAATCTTGTTCTGTGATCTATACCAAAGATCTTCTACATAATCTTCATGTCTATTTGGGACAACTAATCTTAAAAATTTATTAACCCCTCTTTCTTCTAATGCTAAATAAAAAGCTAAGACAAAAGTAAGCACAACATTAACAACACCACTTAACAAAACAGATGTTGTTGCAAAAAACCCGGCCGATCCAAAAAAGGCATTTTGTAAAATAGAAAGTATTTGCCCTTTAGATATTGATTTAGATAATTCATTTATACTAGTAGCCAAATCCTTAAATCCCATATCTCTACCAAAAATACGAATTGACTCTAGTATTTTTGGTAATGAGGAAATAAAACGAGCCAAATCATCAGCAAGTGGAGGTATAAAGATAAATAATATTGAACCTATAATAAAGATTAAAAACAAAAAAACGGAAGATACCGAAGCCCACCTAGGTACGTTATACTTACTCGCCCATCTTACAAACGGCTCAGTCGCAGAAGCAAGAACAACCGCAACCAAAAGAGCAATCAAAAAATCACTCACATAAAAAATCCCCATAAAAATACAAACCCAAAAAAGTACTTTAATGATAGACTCTGTGGAAATTGAAATGGTTATATTTTCTTTCATTTAATTATCCTAACACGAGGAGACTTAATAGCCAATAGATATTGAACCTACACCAAATCTTAAAACTAAAGCCTAAGCAAACCTATCTATCTATAACATTACCAGTATTTATATTCCATCCCTCTTCAAATAATGCTGTGGTTGGTGAAGATATAGATGTTTTGATAACAGAATTACTGTCGGTTTCCGTTCCTTCAAAAACAATACCACTTGTAATTGCCGGAGATTTACCTACGTGAGTTTGTGAAGGTGTAACAGAAAGCAAAATATCAGCATTTTCTGTTTGACCAGTAGACATATCTTTTATATTCCACGTAACTGTTTTAAGTTTTTCATCATAAACAATATCTTTACCTTCCGTATAAATATTTTTCCAATTTACATATATAGGTAACCTAAAAGAAACTTTCGCGTCTTCTAATTTGTTCTGGGTAGAGGCAGAAAGTTTTAAGGTGTAGGTTGTTTCTGTATTTGCTTTCGGTGGTACAGGGCCAGTATTTGTAAAAGGAGAACTTTTATAAGTTGTTGCTGCATTTAAAGAAATACTCCCTTTAACAATCCACGTTCCAGAAATACTTGAAGTGGTGTCTCTTTCTGTGTTTAAATCAGCAAAAGAAGTAACCCCTATTCTTAGGTCTGGTAAATTAACACCCTTTGAAACAATAGGTACATAAAACCTAACAGATCCATCTGCTCCAGGCTGTAATGTTCCAAGTGTTGGCAATGTTTCCTTTCGCCATGTAATTATTTGTTTAATGGAATCATAATAACCAGTATCATCATCTGAAACAGAATTAATAACTGGAGCTGATCCTGACACATGAACATTAAGTTCAACATTTCTTAAAACGCTATTTGATTCGTTTTTATAAGTCAAAATAAAACTTGTCCTGTCTCCGTATTTTAAATAACCAGAAGATATTCCGTCACCTCCAGTTAAGGTTAACTTAATTGGAGAAGTAGAGAGACTTATATCTTTCATGTCTGAAGAATAAACCGTAGAAATGTTTTTAGAATTATTTTGACTAACGCCAACGGTTGCATGAATTGTTCTTTTTTCTTTCGAATTATTACTAGAAAAATAACCAGTGACTTTTATTTGTTTACTCTCCCCCGTCTTTAATCCTTCAAAGCTCCAAAAAGTTTCCTTGCTTGATAATTTCGGTTCAGCAGAATCGATATTAAAAGATTCAGGAAAAGAAATTACGGCCACAAAAGGTGTTGTCGTGATGGAAGTATTGTTTTTAATATTTACAGTATAAGTACCTGATTGGCCTTGATATAAACTACTAGGTCCATCTAACCTAACTGAAACAGACGGGGTTTTGATTATTGTTTGGGCTTTTGCTGTTTTACTAAAGACAGCATTTGAGCCAGCAACTTTATATTCTAATTTAATATCAACATCTTTTGCCTCGGCTTCACTTCCAAAAAACTGAACACTTTTTTCTTGTGTCTTAGATTCACCTTTTTGTATTGCTCCTAAGTCTATCTTCTCTCTTATTTCTTCTGATTCATTTTGAGAGCTTAGGCCTTTTTTATAAGTAATAACAAGCGAAGCATTATAAAGAGGCAAAAGATTTCTATTTTTTATTTCAATTAAAAGAGGAACATTTTCTCCACCTTCAACGTACGGTTTTAGATCTAAAGCTATATCTATATTTGCTGCAGAAACAGTATTCCTTTCTGAACTAACTCTATAGGCCGTATAAGAAAGAGAAACGACCAACAATAAAACAGAAACAAAAAACAACTTAATACCAAAAGAAACAGAGTTTCTTTCTACATGAATAGGTGTGATTATTGGACCATCTTTACCCCAAGAAAATTTAACATCTTTCTCGTTCTTTTTATCTCTAAGAGAATGAGTATCTGTGTCGAGATTAAAACCTTTTGGTTTATTTAACTTATTCTCAAGATTTTCTAAATTTTTAAATTCGTCTGACATTCTATATATTATAGCAATAAATAAAATATTATAAATGTGTATCTTCTATAACCAAAGAAACATGTTTTTTAATGTTCTCATAATTTAACAACAAATGCGTATAAAGATCATTAACATCAAAACTAAAATATTCTTTAACATCCCTAGAGCCTATCATTTTATGATCAGCGTAACCCAGGTCAACAAGCACAACAAAATAAATAAGTAGTTTTGCTTTTGTTTTGTAAAAAGAAGCAAAATTTTTTGATATAGAAATTAAATTCTTATACAAATTTTTATGAGCTCCCTCACCTTGAATAAAACGATTTAACACTGAGGCTATCTCATGCAAGAAAACATTTTTATCGCTTATATCAGTTGCACCTGTTATACGCCAGACTTCACGCCCTTTTACCAAAGTGACAAGCACGGTTCTACCAACCATTAGATGAGATCTTAATTTACTTTCTAATTTACGAATGCTTTTACCGTGTGCCATAACTAAACCAAATTCATAAGTAAACATTTTATAAACACGATCATTTTCTCCTTGATCATAAATATTTAAGATAATCGCTTCGGTAGTGTATTTTTCAATAGACATTTGTGGACAGTTATTAGCCAATAGTTTATAGCCAATAGTTAATAAAAGCAAAAAGTGAGTTTCACTTCGCGAAACTCACTTTTTAAAAAACATTTTTATGCTAAACAATTTCAAACTTAACTTCCTTATCTTCACTAGCTAGGGCACCCCAATTTATTTCGCTTATTTTACAGACCGACCTTAGTTGTTCATTAAAAACTTTTCCAAAATGATTTTCATCTATTGAAATATTTAACTTTACTAAGTCTTTTGGAGATAACCCTCTTTCTTTTCTTTTGTCTTGTATTTGTCTCATTAAATTGCGAAGCTCCCCTTCTTTTATAAGCTCATCGTTTAGATTTGTATCTAATTTAAGCTCTTCTCCTAAAAAGATTTCTTTGACATTAACTTCATCTTTTATTATTTCTTTGTATTCATCACTTAATTCTTTAGTAACAGTTATAGAAGCAAGTGGTTGCCTTACACCAATCTTACTTTCTGTTCTTTTCATTAACACAGAAGAAACGATTTCTCTTACTTCTTTCATTTCTTTATTTAATACATCATTTACCTCACCACCTTTTGGCCAAGATTCTAAATGAACAGATTCTTTTTCTCCACCTATTTCTTTATAAATCCTTTCGGAAAGAAACGGCATAGGTGGTGCAATAACTTTTGCAAAATTAAGTAATACATACTTTAGGGTTTCATAAGATAATTTCTTTTCTTCTTCTCCTATATCACCCTTTAATCTATCTCTAACTCGTCTAACATACCAAACAGATAAATCATCAACGAACAAATCTACACCCTTTATAGCTTCATCTAATAAATAACTTTCATAACCTTTAGTAGAAGAATTTATAAGTTCGTGTATTCTGCCTATAATCCATCTATCTAAAATATTTGAGGAATTATTATTTGAAACGACCTGTTCTTCTTCATTCATTTTGTAAAGAGTTATAATGTTTTCCGTACGAAGAATAATTTTTTTATAAACCTCAGAAACATCATCATCTGCAAAATTAACATTCTCTCCTTTAATAAGCGGAGAAGATAGTAGAGTATATCTTAAAGCATCTGCACCATAACTCTCAACAAGAATCATTGGGTCAGTATAATTCTTTTCACTTTTACTCATTTTCTTACCGTTACCAGCCATTGCCATTCCGCTCACTATCACATGCTTATATGGTGCTTTTTCAAATAGCCCAACACCTAGATTTATAAGTGAATAAAACCAACCTCTTGTTTGATCGAGCCCTTCCGCAATAAAATCCGCTGGATAATTCTTGTCAAAAATTTCTTTATTCTCAAATGGATAATGCAATTGTGCAAAAGGCATAGAACCAGATTCATACCAACAATCAAACACATCTATTATTCTTTTATATTTTTTGCCATCAATATTTAGAATAACTTCATCAATATAAGGACGATGCAAATTAATAGCACCTGTTTTGTCTCTTGGGATAATCTTTGGAACAAAGTTTATTATTTCCCCATTTCTTACAGTTAATTCTTTGTCACCATTTATGATTTCTTCATCGGTTTTAAGACCTGCTTCAGATGTACCCATGTAAGCATTTGATCCATGTGTTACAAAAAGTATTTTTTTACCAGAATACTTCTTCTCACACTCACAAACAAGACTCATAAAACGATAAGCCAAATCCTTAAATGACTCACCGCCATCTACTCTTTCGTTTAAATTATTATGTATACTTCTTAATGAATGAAACTCTTCTATGGTTTTGCCTTCATAAGGACCAAAATTAAATTCCCTTAATCTCTCATCTTCAGCAAAAGCAACACCGGTTATTTCTCCAATTATTTTTGCAGATTCTGTCGTCCTATTAAGTGGAGAAGAAATAATTACATCTATATTAAATTCTTTTATTTTCTCTGCACTTAATTTTATTTGTTTTATACCTTCTTCTGTTAGAACATTTTCATCTGCCCCCATTGAATCTAGTTTATGCAAAGTATTATAAACAGATTGACCGTGACGAATTACAAAATAATTATTCTTGGCTTTAGTTTCGTTTAGATCTGCAAGTTCTTTTAACGAACCAACAACTTTTATATTACCTTCTTCATCTTTCCATACCGGAAGTGGTGCACCCCAATAACGAGATCGAGACACCGCCCACTCGCGAGCACCTTCTAACCATTTACCAAATCTACCATCACGAATATGAGATGGCGTCCAACCGATTTTTTGATTTTCACTAATTAACTTTTCTTTCATCTTTGGCACATCAACAAACCAAGATGAGGTGGCGTAATTAAGAAGAGGTGTTTTACAACGCCAACAAAGTGGATATGAGTGAATTATTTTCTTCTTCTCAAAAAGCTTTCCATTATGCGCAAGCCATTTGATAATCTTAATATCAGCTGATTGAGTATCTCCTGCTTGCTTTACTTTCATCCCAGCAAAATCAGTAACAGATGAAATAAATGTTCCGTCCATATTTATATGCTTAATAATAGGAATCTTATTTGCCTTAGCTAGATTCATGTCATCTTCACCAAAAGCTGGTGCTTCGTGGGCAATACCAGTACCTGAATCTTCAGTGATGAAATCTGCGTGCCATATTTTCCAAATATTTTCTTTGTGTTCGATGTCAGTATCTTTGAAATAATCAAAAACTGGCTTATATGACCTACCAACAAGTTTATCACCTGTAAATTCTTCAACAATTTCGATTGATGTACTATCTTTAAAATATTCTTCGACTTTTGTCTTTGCAAGAATAAAGTGATTTATTTTTCCTTCAAAAGAACTCTTTACTTTTACATAAACGATTTTATTATTAACAGCAAGTGCAGTATTTCCTGGTAATGTCCACGGGGTGGTAGTCCAGGCCAAAATATAGGTTTGAGGGCTATCTACGAGCTCAAATTCGGCCGTTACGGATATATCCGTTACATCGTGGTATTCCATACCAACCTCACTCTGAGCAAGTGTTGTCTCACATCTTGGACATATATGCATCATCTTAGAACCCTCATAAGCTAACCCCTTTTCAAAAAGTGTTTTCCATGACCACCAAATACTTTCTGTATATGTATAGTCCATAGTTTTATATGGATGTGACATATCAACAAATCTACCAAGTCTTGGAACAATCTTTTTCCATTCATTATCGTATTCAAGTACGCTTTCATATGCATCTTGATTAAACTTATCAATACCAAAATCTTCTATATCCTTTTTACTCTTAAGCCCTAACTTTTTCTCAATCAAATTTTCTATAGGAAGACCATGACAATCCCAACCCCACTTGCGACGAACAGATTTACCACGCATGGTTTGATAGCGAGGTATTGTATCTTTTATGGTACCGGCCAAAATATGACCAAAGTGTGGAAGTCCTGTTGCAAATGGTGGCCCGTCATAAAAAGAGAAATCTCCCTTAGGTGTATCACCTGCCGGTGTATCAATAGTCTTTTCAAAAATTTTGTTTTCTTCCCAAAACTTTTGTACGTCTATTTCTTTTTCATTTATTGATTTTGGTTGGTTTTGATTACTCATAATTTAAATAAATTTTTAATTTCTAATTCTTAATTTTTAATCAATTTTCAATATATTAATTTTAAAAATTAAAAAACGCCCACAGAAAGAAATCTTTACGATTCTTTCCAAGGACGATTTGCTAACCGTGGTACCACCTTGTTTCGACTTTTTGAGTCGCACTCTTTAGTTTGGGTTCTACTATCAATCTTGAATTTGTCATTCCCATCCCCGATCGTAATCGAGGGTAAACTCCAGCGGAAATCTAGGTTAAAAATTTTTAATTCTAAACCTGGATTCCGGGTCAAGCCCGGAATGACACCCAAAAAAGATTTCTTCCCTAAGCTCCGAGGTGATTAGTCTCATCTATGCCTATATTTATATACTACAAGAAAATAAAATTAGTGCAAGAAAAAAAGCGCAACCTACGGTTGCGCTTTGCAAAATTTAACCATTAACAATTCTTGGATAGCGAGAAACTTCTTCCAAAAGATCTTCGTTAGATGAAAACTTAGGGACAATCCTACGCCAACCAGAATCAAAAACATCACCCCAAGGACTAATAGACCTGACTGCAATAATTTTTTTACCTACATCACCTGTGTTTGGATCAATTCTTGTGTACCAAAAAATTTGGCAATTATTAATCTTGTCTACCGGATCTTTTGAAGAATCAAGCCTCAAGAAATCATCATGCTCAAGATTTTCTATTTCCATTTGAAGAGCGCGCATCACATGACCATGACAAACAGCAATAACAGCAAAATCATTTGATCTACGAGAAAGGTGCTCGATGAACATCGCCTTAAGCCTCAAACAAAAAGAAGCAAAGGACTCGCCACCACCCGCAGGAACAGAATAAAAGGGATTGATCTTATACTGTTTGTGTTCAAGCGGAAACAACTCCCTTTCCTCGCTTCGCGGGACATTATCAATGAGTGCCCTATCCCGCTCACGCAAATGAAATTCAACTCTCCAGTTTGCAAAAGCCAGATCAAGTAGTGCGGCAGTTTCTTTTGCTCTTATGTAATCAGAAACATAAAATCCATCAAAATTATCCCGGATGTTTTTTCTTATCCATTCACCAGCCGCAACAGCTTGTTTGATACCCTTATCGGTCAAACGAAAATCACGACTATGTCTTCCACGAAATTCTTCAGTGAAATAACTATCATCGCCATGCTTGCTGGCTTCTGTAGCAACGTTTCCTTCTGACTGCCCGTGACGAACAAGAATCAAATTAATAGGTAGAGGCACTTTCTTCTCCTTGATTAAATGAACAACTAAACCAAAACTAACACATATAATCATATTTGTCCATTTTTCAGCAAAAAATCACATCTCCTCTACTGCAACTATTCCTAAAGTATTTAACATAAAAGATAAAACATTTTTTGTTGTTTTACATAAATCAATATAATAAACATTAGCCTTATTATCATCTATAATTCTAACCCTTCCATAAAACGCATTAAACTCTCTTGTTAAATTAAGTAAATATATAACTATATGTTGTGGAGCGTTTTCTTTGTATGACTTTTCTAATACTTCTTTATAATTATTTATTAATCTCTCTAATTCTATTTCTTTGTTTACTTGATCGTTTAATTTTTCTGTATTTTCACATTTTAAAATAAGTTGCGTAAGTCTAGCGTGAGTGTATTGCAAATATGGACCAGAATCACCATCAAAAGAAATTGACTTATCAAAATCAAAAACAATATCCTTACCTGGGGAAATTTTTAAAATAGAAAACTTAATCGCCGCAACCGCCACATCATTAATTAACTTTTCTTTATCTTCACCTTCTATTCTTCCTTTTTCAAATTTATCTTTTAGTTTTTCTTTTACCTCATCTATCAATTCCTCAACTGGAATAACATTCCCTGTTCTTGATGACATCTTACCTTCAGGTAGCCTGAGCATACCATGTGATATATGCCTTAATTTATCTGAAAGGGTTTTATCAATCTCAGAAAGTGCCGCTTTTATAACTTTGAAATATTCATTTATTTCATTAGCTGTTACAACAATAGAAATATCATTCCTAGGAACTAATTCTTCTTTCTTTAAAGCATTACCTAATTCCTTAGCTTCATATGTTGGTAATCCTTCTTTGTTTATGAAAACACGAGTGTGAAGCCCTACCTTCTCCCCTTTATACACAATCGCACCATCTGATTCTTCAAAAATATTTGGTACGTTTTTCAAAACTAATTCTTTACCAGCTTCTGCCACCTCACTTTCAAAAATATAATAATCGAATTTGGTTCCCAATTTTTTATAAACTGTTTCGAAATAATCCAAACTCCACTTTCTACCCAAATCATAAATTTCATTTTCTTGTTTTGCAAAAATGGATTTATTTGTTTCAATGATTTCATTTTTAATCTCTGGTTTATCTGCCAACTCTTTTGTACCATATGCATAAGCACGACCAAGAAAGGCAACTTTTTCATTAAGTGAAACCTCATCACCTGGTAATCCTTCTCCTATATTTTTAATTCCCCAAATAGTAGTTGCCACATGCATACCAACATCCCCCTGATAATTCACCCTTGTAACATTTGCACCGACAGCTTCATAAATTCGAGACAAAGATTCCCCTATTGCATTTGGCACAAGGTGCCCAATATGAAATAACTTAAACGGATTAGGGTCAGTGTATTCACAGATAACATTTTTATTTTCTAAAATATTTATTCTAAGATTTTTATCTTTATAAGAAAGTGCTTCTTGTGTACGAACTTCGTCTTTTAAGAAAAAGTTGATAAACCCAGGTGAAGCTACTTCTATTTTGGAAACTGTGTCAGACAATTTGCTTTCCAAATCCTTAACTATTTCGTAAGCCAAATCTTTTGGTGAAACACCTTTTTGTTTTGCTAAAACAAAAGCGATATTTGTTGCATAATCACCGTGAGAAAAATTATCAGTCATTTCTAAAGAAAAGTTTGCATCATTTGAAATTTCCTTTAGCGAGTTTTTAATCTTATTTAAACTATCCATAAATATAATCCTACCTTATTTTTCAAAAAAAATATACATAACTTGCTTAAATAATATTTTTTAGGTAGATTAAAGTAAGTTTTGCTCATTAACAACCTTTAAGGAGTTTCAAAATGAAACAATATCTTGATCTTGAGCGTTATATTCTGGAAAACGGTCACAAGAAATCTGATCGCACAGGAACTGGAACCAAGTCAATCTTCGGTTATCAAATGAGGTTTAATCTAAAAGATGGATTTCCTCTTCTTACAACTAAGAAGCTTTATTTGCGAGCAATTATTCATGAACTTCTGTGGTTTTTGACTGGTAATACCAACATCAAACCGTTACAAGAAAATGGTGTATCGATTTGGGACGACTGGGCAGATGAAAACGGAGACCTCGGTCCTGTATATGGTCATCAATGGCGCCACTGGCCAAGACAAGATGGTGGCGAAGTTGATCAAATCACTGAACTCATCGAAGGCATCAAGAAAAACCCAGATAGTCGTCGCCACATAGTTACAGCATGGAACCCAGCCGATGTACCAGAGATGAAACTTCCCCCTTGTCACTGCCTGTTCCAATTCTATGTAGCTGGCAACAAACTCTCTTGTCAGCTATATCAAAGAAGTTGTGACACATTCTTGGGTGTTCCTTTCAACATTGCTTCTTACGCTCTACTTACCATGATAGTGGCACAAGTTTGTGATTTGGAAGCTCATGAATTTATTTGGACCGGAGGTGATGTACATCTGTATTCCAATCACCTAGAACAAGCACGTCTTCAGCTTACCCGTGAGCCACGACCGCTTCCTATTATGATTCTCAATCCTGATGTAAAAGATATTTTCGGATTCAAATACGAAGACTTCACCTTAACGGGTTATGATCCACATCCTCATATCAAAGGAGATGTTGCGGTTTAAACCACAAGTCGCGTTGCCGTAGGCAATGCGACTTTTCTTTTTTATAATTAACCACTATGCACAGGCTAGGCCTGTGCATAACATCTTTCTACATAGGGGACCCCTATGTAGAAATTATTTTCCGGTACTACCAAATCCACCTTCTCCTCTTACTGTAGATGATAACTCATTTACTTCTTCTATATTTGGATGTTCTACTTTTTGTATTAAAATCTGCGCTATTTTATCACCCTTTTTGAATTCATAATCTTCTCCTAAATTTTTCATCACAACAATGACTTCTCCTCTATAACCTGAATCTATAACACCTCCCAATGTTTTAAGTCCGCGACTACCAACACTTGATTTATCCCAAATTAATCCTACGTAACCATCTTCAATTTCAAAAGCTACACCAGTTTTTATTTTTACTATATCACCACCTTTAACAAAAACATCTTCTATAGAAAACAAATCCATCCCTGCATCATATGAATGCGCAAAAGAAGGAACTTTAGAATCTGTATATAATTTTTTTATTTTTAAGTTCATTTATTTATTATAACAAAAAGACGGAACGCATAGCGTTCCGTCTGAATATATTTTATGCCTTGGGCAAAGTGACACCTGTCTGACCTTGATATTTACCTTTTCTGTCAGAATAAGAAACTTCACATTCTTCATCAGATTCAAAGAAAAGAACTTGCGCACAACCTTCACCAGCATAAATCTTTGCAGGAAGTGGTGTGGTGTTCGAAAACTCAAGAGTCACATATCCTTCCCATTCAGGCTCAAAAGGTGTGACGTTAACAATAATTCCGCAACGAGCATAAGTTGATTTACCAAGGCATACAGTAAGAATATTACGAGGAATACGAAAGTACTCCATCGTGCGAGCAAGGGCAAATGAATTTGGTGGAATCACACAAACCCCACCGTTTTTATTCGCATCAACATCCACAAAACAATTTGGATCAAAGTTTTTCGGATCAACAACAGTTGTATTAATGTTAGTAAAAACCTTAAACTCGTTAGAACAACGAATATCATAACCGTAAGAAGAAAGCCCGTAGGAAATAACTTTATCGTAAATATAAATGGAGACATCTGTTTCTTCAGACAATTTTCTTTCCCATTTTTCTTTGTTTTCTCTTATTTGAACAGGCTCAAACGGTTCAATCATTGGACCATCAAGCCTTCTCATCCCCGTTGGTGCAGGAACCCTTGCGCGAACGTTTGGATCTTGATCGCACATCATGCGAATCCATTTATCTGATTTGATAGACATCTCTGTCTCCTTGTGAGTAAATTAAACAACAATCTAATAAAACACTACCATAAACAAAAAATCTCTCCAAATGGAGAGTTTTTTGTTTTACTGTTGCTTTCTTATTCTAAAATTGCTTTAGATTAAGAAACTTTTATTCCCGCAGATCTTGCAGTTCCCTCTATAATCTTCATTCCTTGCTCTACAGTGTGAGCAGTCAAATCTTTTAATTTAGTTTCAGCAATTTGACGAATCTGATCCTTTGTAATTGTTCCTGCGCGACCCTTACTATTTCCCTTTGCCACACCTGCAGCCTTCATTACAAGTGAAGTTGCTGTTGGTGTCTTAATAACGAAATCATAAGTCCTGTCTTCATAAACATAAATCTTTACAGATAAACGTCCTTGCATTCCAGAAGTTGCCGCGTTGAACTTGTTAACGAAGTCTCCAATCTGAACACCTGCTTGACCAAGTGCAGGACCAAGTGGAGGAGCTGGGGTTGCTTTACCAGCTTCGATTTGTACTTTTACGTATTTTGTAATTTTCTTTGCCATAATGTATAAGTTTGTCTAATATATCAGTTTTTTAAATAAATATCAATCAAAAATTAATTTCTAATGATTTTCTAATGATTTAATGTCTAAATTTTAAAAATTTAAAATTATAAATTGATTGAAAATTATTATAAATTAAATCTTCTTCACTTGAAGGAAATCAAGCTCTACCGGAGTCTCGCGACCGAACATATTAACCAAAACCTTCAACTTTCCTCTTGTTTTATCAACATCAGAAACCTTACCTTCAAAATCCTTAAATGGCCCATCTATAACTGTAACCAACTCACCAAGCTCAATAACAATTTCATGCTTAACTTCACTATTATTCATACGACCAAACAAATAATCAATTTCTTTTTGCGATAAAGGAACTGGGGTTGTTCCTGCACCAACGAAACCAGTAACACGTGGAGTATTACGAACAACATACCAGCTGTTATCATCCACAATCATATCTACAAGAATATATCCTGGATAAATTTCTTCTTCCACCTCAACACGCTTTGTGCCTTTTATTTTTATTTTCTTTTCTGTTGGAACAACCACATTAAATATCTTGTCTTCCATTTGAAGTGACTCAATACGCTGTTTTAAATTACGAAGTACTGCATGTTCATATCCACTATATGTATGTATTGCGTACCAATTACGCTCTCCTCCTTCTTCTTGTTTTGCCATATATTTAAAAATTATTTAAGAATAAATGTAAGTAATTCCTTCAAACCAAAGTCGATACCACCCAAAAAAACAGCAACCAATACTGATATTATTATCACCATAACGGTATAAGTAATGGTTTGCTCCTTGGTTGGCCAACTAACTTCTTTTAATTCAGCTTGTGTTTCTTTTAAATATTTAGTTATATTCATATATTTGTTAAGGATTTTAGACCCCCTTATTCTAAAAAACACCCCCAGGGGCATTTATTTATAAGATATATTATATCATAATCAGTACATGTTTGTCAACAACAAAAAAGCCACCGATTTTGGTGGCTTTTGTTTAGCTTTTACATCTAAACCTCTACTTCCATATAGTCCGCACAAGCAAAAATACGAATCTCAGCATTTTCTACCCCGATAGATTTAGCCCTGACTTTTGCCTCTGACACCCGTTTATTTACATCATCATCTGTGGCAAATGGGTCATGATGTGTAAGCCCGAGCCTGTTTACTTTTGCAGCATGCATCAAATCTGCGCAATATTCAGGGGTACCATGCCCAAACCCAGAAGTTTTTATTCGATAAATGTGATCAGAGTACTGTGAGTCCTGAACCAATAGATTTGCATCTTTAACGTGCAAAAGAAGATCGTTTGAAATACTGGCGGTGTTTTCATGATCAGTAAGAAACACAAAAGATTTACCCGTTGGTTTTTCTTGAAAACGATAGGAAACAGAATATTCAGGGTGGTCTGTCTTATACATAAAAATAACCAGACAATCTTTCACATCTTGAAATGAACCATTTATTTTAAGTTGTTTCCCTTCTTCGTAAACACAACTACGATATCTATTCAAATCCATAAGCTGAAAACCAGCCGTCGAATGAACAATCAATACCTGCGTACCAATATGTTTCAATGAATTACACTCGAAACGGTGTTTAAGTTTTACGAATTCTACAGGAAATACTGGAGCCTGCATTATGTTTGTAAGAATCCTAACCGGACCAATTCCATGCTCATGAGGACCCCACACCTTAATTTGTGCTTTTGGTATGAAGGTATGAGGAGCCAAACACAAACCTTGTGTATGGTCATGGTGCCAATGTGTATACAGAATGGCAACGTTCATAATTTTTTCACCAATAAGATCAAGCGATAGAGGAACATACCCACTTCCTGTATCAACAACCAAAGCCCAACCCTTTGGTATACATTCAGAAATAACACGCAAACATGTTGTGTTACCACCATAATTCATGGATTTAGGGTTACAGATTGGAATTGAACCACGAGTACCAAAGAACTTTACCTTCATTTTCTTCTCCTAAAAATTTAACAACGAAGATACTCCAAACATAATACAACCATAAAAATAATATTTTGTAAAACAAAAAACGGATTTAAAATCCGTTTTTTTGTTTTTAAATAAATATTTTTACTTAATAATATAAGTAATGGTTATATTTGATTTGATATTTGTCTCCCCTTGTGGAAGTGACACCGATGACGATTCTGCTCCACCTCTTCCATAAGCCATATCAGCTTTCATGTACATTGTTGGATAATATCCACCATTTTCTGAGTATGAAGATATATCACCGAGTGATACACCTAATTCTTTAGCTGTTTTCTTGGCTTTTGCTTTAGCTTCTGCGATTGCTTTTGCTTTAGCTTCTTCTTCTAATTTTTTAGTATCGTCAACAGTAAAATCAGGACCATTCATTTCTGTTATATTTGCTTTACCAATAAGTCCAAGCGCATCCCCCGCCTTTTCTATATCTCTAATCTTAACAGAAATAGATTCTGTTACTTCATAACCAGTTACTTTAGCTTGTGGTTGTGGGCATGGGTAAGTTATACAATAAACTTGGCTCTGCTCATATTTTGGAGAAACATTATATGAGATAGTTTTAATATCTTTGTCTGCTATTTTTAAATCTTTTAATTCCAAAAGACCTGCCTTTACTTTTGCTTCAACTAATTTTTGAGCCTCTGGTACTGTCTTCGCAGATTCACGAACAGTAAAATTAACAGTTGCTATATCTGGCTTAGCAACAACCTCACCTTCACCTGTCACAGTTATTGTTGCAAATTGCCCATTTGGTTTACCGTATGAATTAAAACCAACATAAGCATATACAAGGGAAAGTATCGTTAACGAAACCCCGAGCACAATACCAACAACAAACAAATTCTTTTTATAATCAAAATTTTGCATAATTTTTTATTAAGTTATTAAAGCATTATAACATTATAAGCGTCCATTTGAATACATGTAAGAAAGCATGAGTAGAATAACAAAAAGTAAAACTGAGGCCATAAACACAAGCTCTTTTTCACTTTTAGAAAGCGGAATTTGTTTTTTATTTCTAATAATCACAGGCTCATGATTATTAATTAAATTAATAGGCGTTTGTTCTTTTTGAACAACCTTCACCTCTTCCTTAGATTTAGGAACATCATCTTCCTTGCCATGAAATATTTCTTTGTATTCTGAGAAAGGAACAACATGCGGTGATTCATCAAAAGGTTTAAGTGGTAAATTATGTGGTATTTCTTCTTTTATTTTATTAAAAGTTTTTTTGGATACCTCTTTATCATTTACATTTTCAACAAGAGAAAGTTTTTCTTTTTCCATTTCTTCTTCGTCTGGAATAAGATGATCTGATGGTGCTTCAGCACTTTGAATCAAGACAAGAGATTCTTTTGTATTAGATTTTTTATCTTCTGTTTTCTCTATATCTTTTTTTATATCTGCTGTCTCTTTTGGTTTTTCAGTAATGCTATCTTTCGGTATTTCTTTAATAATTTCTTCTTTCTTTAAATCTGTTTTGGTTTCTTGTTTTGTTGTGTTGTTTATTTTTTGTTCATTTTCTACCAAAGAAACAGAGGCTGTTTGTGGTAAAGGTTTAACTTTTTTACCATCAAGAATATTTTTTATTGCTTCTTTTTTTAAATCATTAACCGGTGTGACGCCATCATTTTTTACAAGTAAAGGAGCAGTCTCAAGATCAATACCTTTACTTCTTTTGTCTTCAAACACTTTATCTGGTATTTTATCTAACTCTTTTACAGAAGAAGACAACAGGTCACTGAGACTAGCTGTCTTACTTTGTGGTTTGAGAACTATTTGTCCAGTATTTTTATCTACAACATCTTCTATCTCAGGTTTTTCTTCTAAAATATCAACATTTGATACTTCGTCTTTTTTATTATTTTCTGAAGAAGTGTCTATTTGATTTTCTTCTTTTATGGTTTCCGTTTTTACTTCGTCTATAATTTTGGCAATATCGGGAGAAGAGAGTGCTTCATCAACAATACTATCTAACACTTGAACATCTTCAATATTTCCATTATCGCTTAAATTAATAACCTTTTTTTCTGGTTGAGGTTTTTCAGAAGATAAAGAAGAAAGGACTTTGTCCTTTCTTTCTTTAAAAACACCAACCGCCTTTTCTATATCTTCATTTTCCCAAGAAGAAGCAAGCAGAAGAACACGCAAACCAGACTCATCAAGATTCCTGTTTTGTTTAATTATTCTATCAAGAGCATTTTGAATATCTGCTGCATTCATTTATTATTTCTTTGCTTTTTGACTTGTGATTGGAGTGGCTGGAGTAGAAGAAGCTTGCTCTAGCTGATCAATAGATTTTATTAGATTTAACAAATCTTGATTTGATGGATTACCCTTTAATAATTCATTTGCTATTAATCTAGATGAATTAGTATCACCAGCATCACGAAGTGCAAGAGCTAAGAAAAAGGCAACGTTTCCATTTGTGCTGTCTAATATAAGTGACTGCTTTAGGGCATAAATAGCATCATTGTAATTCTTATTTCCATACAATAGTAATCCAGCTTGGCTATACACCGCAGGATTATTTGGTGCAGAATAAACAGCTTTTACAGCATAAGAAATAGCTTCATCATTTTTTTGTTCAAAAGCAGCTAATTGACTCATTAAATATAATGCATCTGTAAAGTTGTCTTTTATTTCAAGTGCCTTTGATAAAGATGTGCGTATTTCTTCTTTTGTTCCAGCAGATGCCTCAAGACGTGCAAGTGTTACATATAGATAAGGATTATTAGGATAAAGAGATATAGCGTCTGTATATGCCTTTTTTGCCCTTGTATAACCACCCTCTTTGTCAAATGGAACAGCTAATTCATACGCCCTACCCAAAGATACATGGTTTTGATAATTGACAGGATTTGCTTTAACCGCATTTAAACCAGCGTCCACAGCATACTGAGCCTTTGCCAAATATGTATTCTTCAACACCTCTGGATCAGCTTGCTCTTTTGTTACTATTTCTCTTTCTTTAGCAATAGCATACTCTACTTGGGCTCTATAAAAACCATCATAAGGAAAAGCTTCTATTGCTTTTGCTAAATATTTTTCTACTTCATCTGTAGCACCAGAAACAACTGCAATTTCTTGAGCTTTGTTAAAGGAGACAACAGCCATAGACTTTTGGAAAGTAAATACTGTATGCGCCACAAAAAGCATAGCAACAGGAATCATGATGAAGGCCACCTTTTTAGAAGGATGATATTCATCTAGTGGCAACTTAGCTATACCAAATCCAGCTATAATCATCCAAAGTACAAGAATTGAATAAGAGAAAGGAATTACAAAAGAAACAACTAACAAATAAAACAGAACCATTGATAAAACACCTAATCTATAATGTTCATGTGACTCATGTGTCTTGCGATACAAACGATAAGTAAACAAAATTGAACCAATAACCAAAAACAAGAAAGCTAGCGTACCGATTATTCCAATGGTTGTAAGAAATGTAGTAATAGTTCCAGAAGCTTGATTAAAATCAAAACCAAAATAAGGAGAATTTATAACCACTTGTGGTCTATATTCTTGCCATGCAGGAATATAATTACCAGCACCGATACCAAACACACCATTATAAAGCAAAACTTCTTTAGCAACCGTAACTGAACTTGAGAAATTAGGACGTGTATCACCACTATAAGAAAGTGTTAATAAAACAGCTCCAACTATAACTGCAGTTATGGCAACTATAGACTTGTGTGAAATATGAACCTTTGCCTTTTTAACATAAACAAGCATCGAAACAACAATGATTCCAACATAAACCACAAGAGAGGATGTGTTTGAGAACCCTGAGAACAAATTAGAAAGGTATTTACCAAATGATCCACTGTAAATGAAACTAAACAAGAAAAGAAGTGACGCCACAGCAAGAACCATGAGCAATATTTCTTTTAATCTGTTTCTAAATGAGTCTGGTAATGTTCTTACTAAATACATTACAGCAGGAAGAGCAAGTAATGATACAGCAGAGTAAGGATTAACACCATTACCAAAAATAATATCAAACTTATCTGTAGCAAATAAAGCCGACAACAATACAGAAGCAGAAAACACTGCATAGGCAATAAATTCAAATCTAGATATTGGATGCCATGACTTTGTCATAACTGCAGATATCACATATGAAACAAGTGCTATAAATATAGCCAGTGTAATAGTTACATAATAAGTAACATCCGGTGAGAAAGTCTTAGTAGGAATAAAGAAGAGCGGTGTAGCAATAACAACAAAAGCTGTTGCATATTGATACGTAAGAGATAGCACGCGTAATAAAATTCTTGTCATTTTTTTATATTAATAATTATTATAGTTAATAAATACCCTTAATATGTATTTTAAATACATAATATGTATATTAATTATACCCTAAAAAATCAACAATAAACTGTGGACAGTTAAACAAAAACCTTCTTATTTAATATATAATTAATTTATATGGATGAATCAACTAATAATAAAAACGAAAATACAGCAAACATAAACGAACCTGTTGAGGTAAAACTAAGAAGAACCGAGCTTGTATTGCTTATACTATTATTTTTTGTTGTGATAACTTGGCTAATTTATATGAATGGAAAAATCATCTATGACAACGGAATTCACTAGATTAAAAGAAGTATCCCCTTTATTTACTTCACTTGGCGAAAAATTAATAGGTGATATAGATTGTTCTTACGAAGCACTTTCAAAAAACAGCAAAGATGGTTCTTCGTGTCGTATTTGGCCAAGAGCTATTATTTATCCAAAAAACAATAGTGACATAAAAGAAGTTTTAAGCTTTTCATTAGAATATAAAATACCTGTAGCTGTACGAGGAAAAGGAAGTTGTGAGTCCGGAGGTTCTTTAACTGAAGGTATTCACTTAGACTTAACGAGGTATTTTGATCAAATAAAAAACATAGATGTTTTAAATAATTCTACCGTCGTAGAAACTGGCGTAATAATTTCTGACCTAAAGAATAAACTCAACTCTTGGGGTCTAGAAATACCTCTTTTTACAGAAGAAAACAAACATAAAAGCATTGGTGGAATAATTGCTAACAAAGAAGTAAACGATATGTCCTTACTTCACGGAAGTATAAGAGAGTGGGTTGATGGAATAACAGTTATTTTAGACAACGGAGAAGAACACAAAATAGAAGAAGGAATAACCCCGAGCGGAAGACTTCTTGAAATCTATGAAAAAATATTCCCCTTATTGTCAAAAAATGACGAGGTAATTAGGATTGCAAAACCACAAACAATATTCAACACGTCTGGTTATGATATTTGGAGTCATTCTATTGGCCCAAAAAAATTAATGGATTTAATTATTGGCTCACAAGGAACGCTTGGAATAGTAACCTCAGTCAAATTAAGGACTTCACCAAAAACAAAAATACACTCGAGTATTGCTTGCAACCTAAAATCATATAAAGAAGTGACCGAAGTAATTGATATTTTTAACCACAACAACGCAGAAAGCATTTTTTGTTTTGATGAAACGGTTTTTAAACTAACACAAAAATACAAAAACTATTTAACCGAAAAGCTAATAACCCAAGAAGATTCATTTATTACATTGGTCGGAACAATAAAAGCTAATAGTCAAAACGACATAAGACACAAAGAAAATCTTTTGCTTAATTCCCTACCTATAAAAATAGAAGATAAAAAAATATTAGACGAATACGAAACAGAGAATTATAAATTAATTGCAAATAGCGCAAAAGAATTACTAGAAAAGTATGGAAACAAAAAACTTATACCCATACTTCTAACAGATGACATCATCATACCAACAAAAAGCTTATCTACTTTTCTAGAAGAAACCAATAACCTCATAAGTAAGCGAGGTATTATTTATACAATCACAGGAAATATCGGCTACGGTCATATATCTATTATTCCTTTAATAAACATAAACTCAAACAGTTCTGACGATTCTTTGTTTTTCCTAACAAAGGATTTATTTAGCTTAGTAAAAAAGTATCACGGTAGCATAAGTGGAACCAAAAACGATGGCATAGCAAGAACCCCTTTCCTTAATCTTATTTACAATATGCAAATTGTAGAAATCTTCAAAGAAATCAAAACTATTTTTGATCCGAATTTTGTTTTTAATCCAGGCAAAAAGACAACCATTGATTTAAATTACTTAAAACAAAGCCTGCTTAGGTGATAATTATCTCACTATTTGTTTTGGCTTAACAACCAAATGTTTTATTTGGTCTTTTGGATCAAATGACTCTCTAACTATTTCTCTTGCCCAAATACGAAACTCCTTACCCCATTCACCTTTTACACGAAACCCTATCGCAATAACTGTATCTGCGTTATAAACATATATCTTTCTTGTTACTTCCTTCTTCCCTTCCTTTTGAGTTATAAACAAAACTCTTTCGGCTTCACTTTTAAGTAACTCTTTTTCTTTATAAATCTTTTTCAAGTGATCGTTAATTGTAGGAATTGATCTACCATAAATCTTGGCAATTCTTTTTTGAGTACTCCAAACTTCTTCACCCAAAATAAACACACCTTCTTTAACTAAATGTGGTTGTTCCTTTAAATGTATATGTGGGATATTAGATTCGTTTATGGTTTTCATATATTTGATATTATACACCTCTACGTGAAAAAGATATCTCTACCTTGTCCCCCACATCTACAAAGGTTCTCTTTCTAACATCTTTTTTAAGCGCAATAAAAAACTGCTTCTTACCGTATGGCAATAATGCTGTCTCCCATTTTATATTTTCTAACTCTGCATTTATTGGTAAAAATCTAAAAGGAGTAGCACGAAGATTTACTTTAGCAAAGATCTCTTCTGTTATTTCTTTCGGTACATAAACATAATACCAAGCCACCTCCATCGGAAATCTGTTTACTATCCCACTAAACTTATAAATCTTTTTCATGGATTTATTATACCAAAGCACAAAGTCAAAGACTCAATTTATTCAAAGTATCAAATCACAAAATCAATCGTTGCGAGAGAAGACACGACCACCGCCATGCCATTCATAAGCAAGGACATTCGCAAACACATACCACTTGCGATAGGCAGAGTTCCAGTTCGCGCCCACAACCACGACGCTACCATCTACTTTTTCCACAAGGAAAAGATTAGCTTTACCAGATGTATCAAGTGGAGAAGTAACTTTTGGCATATTACCTTCTATTTCACTTTGATTATCAATCAAGGATGCAATTTGGTCTTCGGTGAAAGGTTTGGCATTACCTAGCTTTTGCTTTAATTCTTCACCGGTCATGTTTATATCTAAGGTGAAAGATGTAGTTGGTATAGACTCTACTGTAAGAGTGATATCTTGTATCTTTGGTCGTATCCAATTATTAAAGTCACCATCAGTCCAAAGTCCAGCTTGTGTATCAGTTGGATTTTTGGCTTCAAAGACTTGTTTTGGGTTTATTGGCTTGCCAGAAAATGTGATTGATTCTACTTTTGTGAGATCAGTTAGGTCTTGTTCTAGAGTAGTTGATTCTTTTTCTTTTGCATATTCTTCATCTAATTGTTGAACTATTCTTTCTTTCTCTTCTCTTAGTTTCTTAGCTTCTTCTTTTCTTTGATCAAGTATGAAGTTTAC
>JACCDG010089450.1_pt1 | contig 51116 bp, 50 predicted proteins | sample 7442471 | NCBI WGS metagenome assembly JACCDG01 (sample SAMN15323444, study PRJNA562643) | freshwater metagenome | isolation source: river surface water | place: USA:Blue River Watershed | collected 2017-08-17 | reverse complement strand
TTGGCAAGGTAAAGAATTAATTTTACTTCCAACTGCATGTGAAGAATATAAAACCTCAATTAAATTTTCTTCTTTGAAAACAGAAAAAATTTCTAAAAAAGATTTAATTCCAGGTTGTTCGTATAAATCGAAAGATATGGAAGATTTTATTTATCTTGGTTTTTTTGATTGTCATTTTGTAAGAGGTGAATATAGCAATGGATATAAATCTTATCTATATTCAAACTACACCGAAAAACAACATGCTTTTATTAATAATAAAAATAAAATAACATTTTTCAAAGGTCTTACAAAGATAGCTTCCAAGATTTCAAATTCACCTGTGAGTAATTATGCTGAATTAATGGATTTATTCAATAATTCTAAATATTCAAATTTATTAAGTGGTTTAGAATTGGGTAAAATAATTAAGAGCACAGAACTTATTCCAAAAACAGATGATAAATTTGATTTTCTTTATGATGGTGATCTAGATATTAGAAGTTTTTTATATTTAAAAGAAAAAGATGATTTTATAGAATATGAGTTAAAGAGAACTCAAAAATATGATGAAAAAACAAATATATGTACTATTCTAGGATATAAAATAAAAAAATCAAAAAAATATAATTTAATAAAAGTAAACTCAATTAACTCAATTGAAAAATTCAGTTATGATAGATTTTCTAACCCTAGAAAAATATATTCTTTAGAGGAAATTGAAAAAATGGACTTTTGTAGATTGAATGTAGTTTTACAAAATGGAGCAAAAGTTCCTATGGAAAAATGGATAGATGTTTATGATTTTAATGACGATGATTATGATGATGATTATGAATCAGAAGACGATGAAGAAACAATAGAAAAATTAAAAACTTTACAAGTAATATATTAATTCCTATGGACAAAACATTATTTATACCCTCAAAAATCAAAGTAGGATATGTCAAAAGAGAAGATACATATACCAAAAAGTTAGCATACGTGATTTACTATGATGAAAAAGGTAAATTAAGAAAAGAAACTTCTTGGGAAGGTTGGAGAGACAAAACAATTCCTGCTGATGAATTTGAAAACAAGCCTCACTCTGGATTTGTGTTGAATAAGGATGTTCAGCGAAGCGGAGAATGGTTTGGTTCCGGTAGAAATATGATTCGTGTGTATGATGATCGTGGAATTGAATTTGAAATCACTTGCGATAATTTGATGTATATATTGATGACAACAAATTGTGTCAAGAGAGGTCTTGAAGGTGCGTTTGTCTATGCTTGGGAAGGAAAAGAATTAATTTTACTACCAACTGGATGTGAAGAATATGAATCATCTGTAAAGTATACAGAAAACAAAGCGAAGAAAATAAAAGCAAAAGAATTAGTTGCTGGATGTTCATATAAAACAAAGGAAATGCAAGATTTAATTTACTTAGGTAAATTTAATTACTTCACCTTTGGATATTCAAAAAAATACACATATCCTAAAAAACAGAATGTAGAAAAAATGTTTATATTTTCAGATACTAATAAAAATATAATTCCATTTTCTTCTATTTCTTCATTTACAATACAAAATTCAAATACGCCCATATCAAATTATGCAGAATACATGCAGGTTTTTTCGGATTCTATGCAATCTTCACCTATTGAGGATTTAATTATTAAACCTTCATTTGATACCTTAGAAGAGTTTATTAAAAAATGGAATTCTGATAAACAAAAATATTATTATGATCCACAACCTTTCTTTATAAAAGAAAAAGAGAATGAATATAAAATGATTCATATTTGTGTGAGATATGAAAGTTCCTATGATAATGTCACTCAACAATATACTTATAAATTTTTAGGATACCAAAAATCTTTTTATTATGATATTACTTTTCATAATAAAAATCTAGAAATTAATTACAGTCCAGAAAGAAATAATCATAATACAATAAGAGATGTTTGGGGAAAAGTTTTTACTTCTTATTTACAAGAAGAAGACTTGAGAAAAATGAAGTTTTATGATATATTTGTTTTAATGAAGAATGGAAAAGAATTCCCAATAAATAAATTTATATAAAAATGGCAACAAGCAGAGACAAACAAGTACAGGAACTATTCAAAATAGTTCAAGAAAAAAAATCAGCAATTGTAAAAGCTGAAAAACCAAACTGGCAAACTAATTGTTCTTTCGGTTACGACAAAAATTCTTCATCAAGATTAAATATTCAGGTCTTGAGTGATGTAGATGAATTGGTAGAAATCCTGGCATTTCTATTAAGAAGAAAGGATTATCATGAAAAAGCATCAATTTTATTAGGAGCAACAAGTGATTTTAAGTATTTAGGTTTTACATGTGAACAATGGAAATCTGATATTCAGACTAGAATTGATAAAATTCAAATTTCTAAGAAGAAACAAGAATTAGAGCAATTGGAATCTCGTTTGAATTCATTAATTTCGCCTGAATTAAAGGCTGAGATGGAATTGGCTGAAATTACCAAAATGCTTCAAAAATAATTTTTGTAACCTTTTTACATTATTATCGTTAAACATACATATGAATTATATTAACCCTATTAGACCGCCTATTTGATTGAACTGTTGGAATACAATTCAATTAAATGAGAGTACTCGTAATTTACTACATGGACGGTAGCCGTCAGGTCGTAAAACCTCGTCAAGAGGCTGAGAAAAAAGGTGGTCAGAACAATGACCCAAAATTATCAATGAATTTTTGCGGTGATTGGTATGGGTTAGTCCAAGGAATCACAGGTGGAAATTACCTCAAATATGAGGTTCTGTAAAAAAAAGAAAAGGCTGGAATTTCCAGCCTTTTTTGCATTCATGTAATTTATTTTATAATTTAATAACTGTTAATTGTTTGCTGTAAATAAAAGAGTCAGATATAATTTTGACATTATATAATCCCGGAGCCAAATCATCAATATTTAGCGTAATCGTATTAATATTTAAATCACTATTCATTTCATGACTTTTAGAAATTTGTCCTGCTTTGTTATAAAATAGTATTTTAACTTTTGATTTTACCGGTGATTTGAAGCACATACTTACAGATGTATTCGCTGGATTAGGATATAAATCAAAATCATCAATTTTACAATTAGGCACTATTGGTTTTTCAGTTATTTCTTCAGTTATAGTTCTACTACTATTAACTAAAGTTTTAAACCTTTGATTAGTAGCATATGTAGAATTAGATGTTCCACATTTTGCTTTTACTGACCATCTATATTTAGTGTTTGGATTTAATGTAAGAATTTTTGATGTTATTCCGGCTGGAATATTAAAATATATAATTTGTGTTGTAGACATGTTTCTTAACCTAACTGTATATCCTTTTGAAGCATTTGCTACTGGTGTCCATGATATTGTGGCTGACGTAGAAGTTATATTTGAATTAACTAAATTTGTTGGAACAGTACAGGTATTACAACTATTAACTGTCACAGAAACTGGTAAAGATTGCATAGTACAACCATCCATATTAGTAGCAGTGACAAAATAATTTCCAGTTGCATTGACTGTTATAGTTGATGTTGTATCTCCATTTGACCAAAGATAAGTATTACCTCCACTTGCAGTTAATGTAGAAGATTGACCATTACATAATGTAATTGGACCTGCTGGTGTAATTAATACTGCTTGTCTTGGGTTAACTGTTATAGTTACTGGAATTGATGTTGCAGAACACCCAAATTGATTTGTGACTGTCAGACCATAAGTTCCGGATGTACCAACCACAATTGATTGAGATACTTCGCCCGTACTCCATAAATATTGATTATTAACATCAGATGATAATGTTGTAGTTTGACCTTCGCAAATTGTAGTTCCTCCAATGACATTTATTTTCGCTAAAGGAAGTGTATTCACTGATATTATTACGGTAGTCGAAGTTGCAATACAACCATTTACATCAGTTACTTTTACAAAATAATTTCCTGCTGAATTCACAATTATTGACTGTGTATTTGCTCCAGTATTCCATAAATATGAAGATGCAGCACTACAAGTTAGTGTTATTGATTGCCCGGCACAAAGACTTGTTGAACCATTAGTTGTTATGGTAGGAGTTTGTAAATTACTTGCAAATAATTCTATTGGAGAAGAAGTATTTGTACATCCATTTGCTGAAGTAACCGTGACTATATAATTACCAGGAGTAGATGTTGTTATATTTTGTGTTGTTTCTCCATTAGACCATAAATAAGAAGCAGCAGCACTCGCAGTTAAATCTATTGTTTCTCCTGCACAAATCGTAGTTGAACCACCTGCTGTAATTACTGCAATTGGCAATGTATTTACTGTAATATTAATTATATTAGATGTAGATGGAATTCCTGCTGTTGTGATGGTACAAGAATAATTTCCAGACGTAGATACAATTATACTTTGTGTTGTTGCTCCGTTTGACCATAAATAAGAATTTCCAGAACTTGCAGTTAATGTTACATTGCCACCTTGACAAAAATTAGTAAGACCACCAGCTGATATCGTAGCAATAGGTGTGGTATTACAAGTAGTTGTTACTAATGGACTTACTGGTTCGATATTTTTTGTGAATAATATTTTATCAATTGCTAAATTATTATTATTTGTGATAAAATATAAAGTATGTATACCAACCGGTAGATTATTAAATGTAATGTTTGCTCCACTACTCTTTTCTTTAGTATACCATTTCCAAGTTGTATCATTTATGCAACCAATAATTTTTGGAGAATTAGTATTTAATACAACCTTTAATTCTGAGTTTGTATTGTTAATTAAATTTTTTGCTTTAACATATACAGAATAATTACCGGTTTCTCTAACGTTAATTCTATAAGATATAGTATCAGTAAAAGTAATATGACTTACAAAATTGGTATAATTTTTATTGACAACAGGTTCTGTTCTTATAGTGATATTTCCTTTATCAGCAAGTTCTCCTTCTAATTCAAAATTAGTTGACCAGTAATATGGATGTCCGACTTGATGCCACCCATCTAATTGATAGAAGACATTTGTTGTACTATTATATACATATACAGAGCCTTGTCTTCTTACATTAAATGTAATATTATTACCATCTAATAGAATTGTTGCTGAACTTACATTAGGTGCTGCTCCTGCCATATTAGAATATGGATTAATTGATGCAGTAATATAATATTCGTTTTGACTATTATGTTTTCTTATAACAACTAATTTACTTTTGTCCCCAGTTCTAAATTGATAACCAGGATTGATTGGACTTATTCTTGAGTCTGGTTCATCACCTGGCATAACATTACTGTTTTTAAACAAAGTTTCTACTTTACTTACTAAAGCCTGGGCATATGAAGGTGTTACGGATTGCCAAATCCAATTTCTTGAATCCGGCCATGGAGCACTTAAATTAAAAAATCCAGCATAAAAGAATTCGGCACCAAATGCTGTGTGATTTTTAAGTAATCCTAACCATTGAGATGGACGCACATTTATTTCTTCATTAGCATCCCATCCAGCGCAAATAAATGGCGAGTAAAATTTATCACCCAAACCTAATTCAATGTGTCTAGATTCAACAAACCACTGCCATCCATGCCATGCAGAAGTCCAATATCTCCAATTGCTTGGCCACCTTACATAAAAATCCCCTGTAGAATAATATTGTTCATTTATTGGATAATTAATAAGTCTTCTGTATTTATACTCTTTATTATAAACAGGATGACCATCAATTAAATACTCAGTAAATAATCCACCAGATACTTTTGGGTGATTCATAAATATATTTCTGTATGATTGGGTTTCATTATCTTTAATTCTTAATCCCAAATAATCATCCCAGTTTAATCCTGTAGCGTTTTTATCTGAAACAACCGCAGGGTCTAATGATAATGCAGTACTTGATATAATTGGAAAAATTTCTGCATTTTCATTAATTATAGCAATGTTTCTATTTAAAGTTGTTAAGCCATTTAAACTATTTAAAATTATATTTCCATCTGATGTATATCCATTTGCAGGAGCGGTGGGTCTCCAAATTTTGCCTGAAGAAATAACACCTCCAGAAGTATTCAAGAATTGACCGCTAGAATTTTGGAGATAATAACTATTAGGTTTAGATTGACTTGTTAAATCTGGACTATTACCATTAAGTTGAGCTCGAAAAATTCTCATTGAAATAGGAATATTGACATTATTATTTAAATAATCTCTAGCCACAGTAAATCTAGGGTCATTAGATTGGAATCTAATATTAAAATAATAATTAAAGTTTTTTGCTAATTCTGATTGTAATTCAGTACCGTATATTGCAGTTTGATTATTACTTGTATTCCAATTTTGAAATTGTCCTGCCATATAATCTTCATCCATCCAATTAAAATTTCTTTTAAGTGTATGATTGGGTTTATATCTTGGGTCTGGGAATCTTAATAACTGAGTGGTAGGCAATATAGAAACACCAGAAGAAACACCGTTTGTTAATTGACCAACAACGTGCCCTGGTGCAAATTCTTGCAAATCTATACCAGCAGATACAGGACTCGGATTAGGAATAGTTCCTGAATAATCATCCACATAACTATATGATTGACCTTGTTGAAAATTTAAATAATGTTTATAAATTAATTTATCCGGAATTGCAACATCATAAATCGCACATTCATCTAATGCTCCATAATATCTAACATAATTAACAGTACTTCCGAAAAAAATATTTGAAGTAGAGTTGTTAAAACTACTGCTGCTTATTGATTTTGAAAATCCATCCGGCAACTGTCCATCAATCCAAATTTGCTTAGAACCAGTTGTGGCATTATATTTAAAAACTATGTGATGCCAATTTCCATCAACATAATAATTATATGATTTTTTTCCAATTCCATTTAAATTTACAATAAATTCATCGTATAAACCACCGGTATTTGTTTGAAAAACAATTTTAGGATATTCAAAAGAAATATAGAACGCACCGTCTTGTCTTTGAAAAAGTTTACTTTGTTCAAAATCTCGACCCGGTTTCATCAAAAACTCAATTGTGACTCCTTGGTTTAATGAAATATTTCCACCAGAAATTAAATTGCTATTCAATCCTAAGTCAATATATTTTTTAACAGGACCGTCATTTAAAATGGTATATTGACAATTATAAGTTGTGAAATCCATTACTCTATTACCAGTAGAGTCTGCACCTGGTGTTGATGTATTAAATGTCCAATATCTTTTTGGGGTGTATGTTGTTTGCGAAAAAGATAGACTTGATATCATTAATAATAATGATAAGATGAATAGGTTTTTTAATTTTTTCATTAGTAATTTTAATTTTATAAACATAATTAGTTATAAATTTGAAAAAACACAATAGTTACCTATCTTTGCAAGGTAACTAATTAAGGTAAAAATCGTTTTAAAACTTCAATGGAAGATTCAAAGTTATTAACCAGAGATGAATTTAGAGAATCTGTTCTTAAGAGAGATGGTAATCAATGTGTTATTTGTAAAAATCCAGCGACTGAAGTTCACCATGTACTTGATAGAAAGTTATATCCAGATGGAGGATACTATATTTCAAACGGAGTTTCAGTAGATAATGATTGTCATAAATTAGCAGAAAAATGCGTTATTTCAGTTGAAGAACTACGAGAAGCAGCCAAGATTATTAACCCTGTATTGCCACCAGGATTTAAATCAAATGTAATATATGATAAATGGGGAAACGTAGCTGATTTTAATACCAAATATCCAAGAAGCCTTCATGCACAAATTTCTCTTGGAACTACTTCGGATGATAGATTTATGCCGGATGGGTATGTAAGAGCCTTTTCGGAAATGGATTTAATTTTAACCGAAAAATTAGATGGTCAAAATGTTTCATTTAATAAAAATGGAGTATATGCAAGATCACATGCTGCACCAACAGAACATCCTTGGGATAAAACCATGGTTGAAATTTGGCATCAAATAAAACATGACTTAGGAGATTTGGAATTGTTTGGAGAATCTATGTATGCTGTTCATAGCATTGAATATAAAAATTTAGAAAGTCATTTTTATTTATTTGGAGTTAGAGAAAATGGTATTTGGAAATCATGGAATGAAGTTAAAGAATATGCGGAATTATTTGATTTTCCTACAGTTCCGGAAATTAAAATTGAAAAACCATTAAAATATTTTTGCTCTACTAATGAAAATGAAAATACTTCTTTAAAAAAATGGCTTCATTATAATTTAAAAATGGCATGGGAAGATTATGTTGAAACATCCGGAGCATTAGGAGGATTTGACCCATTGACAGGAAAGAATTGTTGTGAAGGGTTTGTTATTAGAAATACAGGAGAGTTTAAAATAAATAACGGAGTTTTACAAGTCGCTTCAAATGAATTTGATTCATTAATGAAATTAGTAAGACCTAAACACGTAACAACAAATACTCATTGGACTAAAAATTGGAAAAGAGCTAAATTAAATTTTGAAATTTAAAAAATATGAATAGAGATTTAAGTAAGAGTAAACCGCCTTTGGTAAAATTTATCGAAACTATTATTTTCGGAACAAGGTGGTTATTGCTACCATTTTATTTTATATTAATTGGAGCGTTGGCAATTTATATGATTGTAGACATAAAAGAATTTATTCATTATGCAACAAGTATAGGAGGGCTTACAAAAGAAACTGCAACATTGACAGTCATTGAAATGATTGACTTAGCAATGATAGCAGCATTATGTAAAATGATTGTAACAGGTGGTTATAATTCATTTATATCTAAACACCATGGGTATCCCGATGAAAATATTGGTAGCGGTTTATTAAAAGTTAAAATGGCAACTTCTCTTATTGGAGTAACAAGCATATCATTACTTGCTAAATCCATTCATATTGCCGTATTAAAACCAGGAGTATCCCCAATTACTTGGGATGATTTATATAAATTAGCAATTATTCACTTGTTGTTTCTTGCAGGAGCCTTGGTTTTATCGTGGGTTGATTATTTACATTATAAAACAGAAATAGAATTAGAAAAAAACCACCTGAATGGAGCAAACTTTGAAGATGGTCAAGCGAATTTAAAAAATCAAAATAAAAAAACCGTATTATGAGATTAGAAATTTTTAATTTTGACAAATCAACAGGATTAACTCTTCATTTTGAAGATATTAAATGCGAAAGAATTGATGATGGTTTTTATACCATTTCTGATTCAATGATTTGTTTACAAGTGAATTTTAATTGGAGTGACGTTGTGGCGGTTTGGCATTGTTATAGAGACGATGTAAAAGAAGAGAAAATAAAGGAAATAGAACAATTCATAGATACGGTAAAAAACAAATCTGTTATTTATATGGCTAATGCTTATGGTACATCTAATTGTTTACTTTTATCTGAACAACCACAAAAAATTAAATTAAATATAATAGGAGGCGGATTTGAAGGACATGGAACAACTGCTTTTATTGATAATTGTCCTAAAAGACTCTTAATTCTTGGGCAAAACGATTAACTTATAAAAAATAATTATATATGAAAACAATTTTCCAAGTCTTTAGATTAATAAATTCAGATTCAAAAACACCAATATCTGAAAATTTACCCAACACAAAAATAATTTTAGAGCCTGTTGAGCATCAGGAATGTGAAGTTGCTTATAAGGCTGCTAATGTGATTACTCATACCAAAAATTTACCAAAAGGCAATTACATTGTCTTACCAATATGGAGAAATGATTAATGGAACTTATATTAAATAAAAAGAAATACGCTTTGAATTTGGGTCAAGATTTTGGTTTCATAGGTAATTATTACAAAGGCAAATTAAAAAATGAATCAAAACTAGAAATAACAAGATTGCGACCATTGTTTTTAGGTTTAAATGATTGTGAAGAATATATTTTATCTTTAGAACTCGGCGGATTCACAAGGGCAGAATTAAATTTCATGGAGATTAATCGTATGAAAATTATTAAACCTGGAGAACATATTAAATTGAAAAATTATAACTATTATTTTTTGAATAAAGATTTAAATTTGGTTAATAAATTATTTCAAGCATGGAAGGATGCTAAACCAGGAGTGCATTTGGGAAATTATGAACATCAACATATGGATAAAATTAAAAATTACACTTGGGCATATAAATTTAACGGAGTAGAATATTAAAATGAAAGAAGCAAAGCAAGTGATCGTCTGGAGAGCCGATTTAAAAGTGCGTAAAGGTAAATGTATGGCTCAAGCAGCACATTCTTCGGTAGGAGCATTATTAAGTATTGCCGAAAGAAAAGATGGTAAAATTATAATTGACACTACTAAAGATAAGTATTTAAAGCAATGGCTTGAAGGAAGATTTAAAAAAGTAACTCTTCAATGTGAAAATGAAAAAGAATTAGTAGAATTGTATAATCAAGCTAAAAGTGCTGGCTTAATATGTTGTTTGATTACTGATGCCGGACTTACAGAATTTAATGGTGTGCCAACAAAAACTTGCATTGGTATTGGACCGGCAGACCCAGATGAAATTGATAAAATTACAGGAGATTTAAAACTTTATTAAGATGTCAACTTATCCGTTACATATTTTAAATGAAAACTTTGAATTTGATTTTTCAGAATATCGAAAGAGATATAATTGGGTAGAAGATATGTTCTACACCGAACAGGATGATATTTGGCACCAAGAAGGAAATGTTGGTATTCATACCAATATGGTATTGGATGCTTTAATATCTTTACCAGAGTTTAAAGTTTTAACAGAAGAAGAAAAGAAAATTTTATTTTTAGGAGCATTATTTCATGACGTAGAAAAGCGTTCTACTACACGAATGGAAGATGGAAGATTAATATCACCGGGACATGCAATGCGTGGTGAGATTTCTACTCGTGCTATTTTATATAGAAACTTTGATACAGATTTTAATCTTCGTGAGAGTATATGTAAAATAGTACGTTATCATGGTTGGCCGCTTTGGATTTTTGATAAAAAAGACCCAATTAAATCTATTGTGGAGTGTAGTTTATTATCTAATAATTCTCATATTCATTTAATGTCAAAGGCTGATATTATTGGTCGTCATTGTGATGATAAGGATGATATGCATTATCGCATTGATATTTTTAAAGAGTTCGCTAAAGAATATGATGTATGGAATAAACACAGACATTTTGATTCTAATCATGCTAAATTAATTTTTTTTGAAAAAGATAATTCTTTTGTGGATTATGTCCCTTTTGATGATACGGAATTTGAAGTTATAATTATGAGTGGATTGCCAGGAAGTGGAAAAGATAACTTTATTAATAATAAATTAGATTTACCACAGGTTAGTTTAGATGAATTACGAAGAAAGTATAAAATTAAAGCTGGGGATAAATATGGAACTGGATTTATTATTCAAACAGCAAAGGAAAAAGCAAAAGAGTTTTTAAGAAAAAAAGAATCATTTATCTGGAACGGAACTAATATTACAAAACAAATCAGAACCCAGGTTATAGATTTAATGAGAAGTTATGGGGCAAAAGTCCAAATCTTTTATGTTGAAACTCCTTACAGAAAACTTTTAGAACAAAACCAAAATAGAGAATATCCTATTCCTGTTCTTGAACTTGAGCGTTTTATTAATAAATTAGAAATTCCTAATATTACAGAAGCACATAAAGTTCAATACAGAATAAATAGTGAAAACAATACTGTTAAAACATGAAAACAGAAATTGGTCAAATTACATTTAAAAAGAATGGTGATGTAAGTAGTAAAAGAATTGGATTAAATTATTTTGCATCATATAATTTTTTTCAAAATCTCATTAATATGTCATGGGGTTCCTTTTTGTTAATTGTAGTATTGTATTTTTTCTTTTTGAATTCAATATTTGGTTTGGCTTTTTATTATGTAATCGAAAAATCATTTGATAATTTGAAAGAAAATTATCCGGTATTAATAAATCAATTCTTTTATTCTATTCAGACATTAACCGCTGGTCAGAGTGTGACTGATAATAATTATATTAATATAATAGCATCAATTTTGTCTTTATTAGGTATATTAACTTTAGCATTAATTACCGGATTAATATATGCACGATTTGCAAAACCAACAGCCAAGATTTCATTTAGTAAAAATATTGTCGTTGAAACACAACCTAACAATATTAAAAAGTTTTCTATACGTGTAGTAAACTCCAAAATGAGTCAATTAATAGATGCGGAATGTCAATTAATAATTTCATTAAATGAATCAATTAATAATTTAATTCAGAGGAAATTTTATTATGTTAATTTAATGAATAATAATATTGCATTTTTAAATTCAAGTTGGACAATTAGTCATATGTCAGATCAAAATAGCCCTCTTTATAATTTAGATTTGGAAGACTTGATTAAAAAGGACGTGGAGTTTATTTATTCAATAAAGGCATTAGATGACACTTATGCAACCCAAGTACATACTAGAATATCTTATAAGCCTAATGATATTATTTTCAACTCTTGTTTTGAGCCAATTAGTTACATTAAAAATGGTAAAATTTATACTAACATTAATAAAGTTAGTAAAATAGAAAATATATCTAAATAATTTTTAAATTTGTAAAAAAAATACTTATGAATACAATTAAAGAATTTTGGAGCGGGGATGAGTGGATTCCAGTTGAAATGCTTAGTGAATCAACTGGTATTCTTAAAGAGTCTTCATTAAATAATGATTTTGGATACCAAGATATGGTTTTACTTGATTCTATCAATATGGAGATTTCACAAGTTATTAAAAAAAATACAAATACAATTTACTTAGGATATGATGTTCCATTTTTTGGAGATATTACTACCTGTTGGAAAAAAATTAATCAATATTTTGAAAATCGTAAATTATATATTCAAAAACATACCGATGGTGTATTTTTTCTTTCAATTCCAATTAATTTTGATGCCGATGAATTAAAACAATTAATTGAAAAATGTCCGGTAAAGTGTTATGAAATAACACAAGAAAATAACTCTGAAGACATAGATGAAGATGATTTACTACATCTAAACTAAATATAATTTTATGAAAAATAATAAACCTGAACTTCGTATGTATTTTTTAACTATGTATAATTTGAGTCCAATTCAGCAGGGGATTCAATGTTTGCATGCATGTGTTGAATATTTTTTGAAATATTGGAGGACTAAAGAATTCTGGTCTTGGGCAAAAACACATAAGACTGTCATATTGTTAAATGGCGGAACTTCTAATGATGGAAAAAGTTCATGTTATGGATTAGACCCTGCCTTAGGTAGTATGGAACAACATTTTCAAACATTGAAAAATAATAAAATAAAATGTGCTTCTTTTCATGAGCCTGATCTAAATTATTCAATGTCTGCAATTGCTTTTTTGGTTGATGAAAGAGTTTTCAATAAAAAGGATTATCCAGATTTTAAAATTAATTTAGAGGAATATGAAATTGGTGCCTTAGAACTGTCCAGAACATTAAAAAAATTTAAAGATGTTCCACTTAAAGAATTGATTATTATTTCTCAGCAAAACAAATATAAAGAATACGAAAAACAAGTTGGTAAAGATGTTGCTTTCTTAAAAGAATTTCTCAAACAATTTAAATTTGCATAATATGAAAAATGAATTATCTCTAATTGAAAAGACTGAATTGTTTAAAGAACAAATAAAGAAATATCAATTTTTAAATCAGATTATTAACGAATATGATTTTAAAGTAATTGATACTCCGGATAAACTTTTGGAATTATCCAAAAAAATGAAAAATGCTGCTCGTGAATATTTTGATAAAATTATTGCAGGTGAATACCTTATACTTACAGTATGTGAAAACCATTGTGGAAGTGAAGATAAATTTACTAATTTTGGATTAAGAATTGAGGATTCAAATTTAATCTTTGATGAAGGAGTAAATTTAAAAATGTATCAAAACAAAACTGCACCCAAAGAAATTGCAATGGTTTTTAAAAAATTTGTCGATAAAAACAATATTCAATATAAGGAAATTAAATATTTAAAACAAGAAATAGTATTGTTATGAAATTATTTTCCAAGAAAATCTTTCCAAGAAATCCACCCAGAACCTCTGTATGTTTGGTCTGGATTTGATGGAATATTTTCTGGTCTGAATCCATTTTTACAAAAAATTCTCCATTCTAAATTTGTTTTTATTTTAAAAATTTTTATTTCTTTTTTTGCTTTTTTATATGTAATAAATTTTTTGTCTCTATTTGCTATGATTTTTTTATTTAAGAAATCACTCCAAGACAACCATCCATTACCTCTAAAATGTAAATCTGGACGTTTAACTACCTCTGGAGGTAGTTTTTTAGTTTTTGACATTTCCCTCCATTGTAATGTTGTGTTTATTTTTAGTTTTAAAACTATTTTTTTAGTTTCTTCATAGGATAAAGTATATTTATTTTTTCCTCCACCTTCTCCACCGTCTAAAAAATTAGTCAATCTATGTCCTTTTTCTTTATAAAATTTAATGTAATACTTTTCTTTATCTTGCCATTCTAATAATGAAACTCTTTCTATAATATCACATACTATTTCCAATTTTTTATTTTTTGAAGATTGTATCCAATAGTACTTGTATGGAGCACGTTTTCTGTTTTTTTCATGTAGGTGATACCATAATCTTTTTTTCGGATTATTTGATTTGCCTATATAACGATATTCACATGAATTTTTTAGTCTAAGACCATAAATAAAAGTTTCCATACTAATAAATAGTTTAAAAAATCATGAATTGTTCAGTATTTTTTTATATTTTTGTATGAATTATAAACTTTATGAAATGGAACCACAAAAACCAAATATTAGTTTTGAAGAATTTAATAAATTAGATATTCGTATTTGTAAAATTTTATCGGTTGAAAAAGTCGAAAATGCTGATAAACTTTATAAAATGCAAATTGATACCGGTTTTGATAAAAGAACTGTTGTTAGTGCTATCGCACAGGAGTTTTCTGAAGAAAAATTAAAAGATTATTATTTGCCGTTTGTATTAAATCTTGAACCAAGAAAAATCAGAGGAATTGAATCACAAGCAATGATTATTCTTGCTGAGAGTACCAATTTAAATAAATTATTTAAAATTATTCCCTTTTTAGGAATGGATGATTTTGAAAAAGGAATAAAACAAGAAGAATTATTAGGTGCAATCGTAATATAATTATGCTAAACATACCAACTGCTTTACTAGATACTCTCAGAACTAAGAATAATATTTTAATTGCCGGTATGGGAGGTGGCTTTGATATATATGGTGGTTTGCCATTGTATTATACATTAAAAAAATTAAATAAAAATATTGTATTAGCAAATTATAGTTTTTCAGATTTGCAAACTGCAACAGAGCACGGAAAAGCAGAAGTTATAGTACCAGGATTACTATTGGTTAATCCAGATTTTGATTCTGAAATCCCATATTATCCCGAAGGATATTTGGCACAGTTTTTAAAATTAGGTTTTAATGAAGAGGCACCACCATTATATTTATTTGCAAAAACAGGTACAAATCCATTATTAGCATCATATCGACATATTATAGAAAAACATGAAATAGATTTTATTATTTTAATTGACGGTGGTGTTGATTCACTTAATACCGGTGCAGAAACAGGTCATGGTACTATTATTGAAGATAGTATTTCAATTGCAGTTGTATCGAGATTTGAACATATAGAAAGGGTTGTAATGTGCATTGGTTTTGGTACAGAAGTCGAAGATAATATATGTGGGCATAATGTTTTGATGAATATGGCAAACCTTGTAAAGAATAATGCTTTTTTAGGGTCATGTTCACTTGTTAAAGATTCTAATTCTTTTACAATTTATAAAAGTGCATGTATGTATGCTTTTGATAAACAAGGATATTTAAAAACAAGTCATATACACAGAAGAATTATACCGGCAATCGAAGGTGAGTTTGGAGATTTTCATATGACAGATGAGGATTTATCGGTAGATATTTTTATTTCACCCTTTATGTCTATTTGTTGGTTTTTTAAATTTGATGGTCTGTTTTTATATAACAAAATAATAACTTATGTTAGTGATACTATATCTTTTCAAGATGCTGTTCAAAATACAATGCCATTCATAGAAGCAGAAAAAAATAATATTCCTTATAATAATATTCCTTATTAACATGATAGAACCAACAAAATATCCTATTCCAGGAAAACAATATAAGCATTATAAGGGGGGTTTATATACAGTAATAACACTTGCTAAACATTCAGAAACAAATGAGGATTTAGTTATTTGTAAGTCTGATTATTTTGGAACAGTTTATGCTAGACCACTTAAAATCTGGTTTGATTTGATAGTTTTATCAAGCGAAACAGAGCCATATAAATCAGTTAGTCGTTTTGAGGAATTGTAACTTTTTTAAAAAAGTTTCGTTAAAATCAAATATTAAAATTATGAAAAAAGCCTTAATTTATTTAATTCCTATTTTGTTGCTTTTGCTTTCCTGCCAAACTCAAAAGAGTTATGATAAAAAGAGTTTATCGTTGGAGGAATCATCAGTTTATTCAGAATATGAATTTTCATTAGATGAAAAATTTAATAATCCAATATTAATTTATGGTTCATCTTTTGGGCATTTTTTTCAACAACTCTACAAACAGGGACGTTGGGATGAAATGATTAAATATACTTCCCAAAGAAGCATTAATACATATGGGGTTGATAGTGTCAAACGATACTATCAGAATAGTGATTTTGGTTATGATATGAAACTTAAATCAAGATTAATAACCAATAATATTTCAACATTAAATTATGAATCTATTATTGGCAATAAAAAAGCAATAACAAGATTAGATGTGGTGGTGGAAAATGATACATGTCGATTGTTAATTGATAATACTTATTTTAATTTAGGAGTTACATGGACAATGGCAGTTCATTCTTTGAAAGATTCATTAGTTAATACAAATAAAAAATAGATTATTGTATGAACACTCCAAATATTTTTACTACCAACAACAGAGTGCAGGAATTAGAGTATCAAATTGAAAAATATGATACTGCATACCGTAAAGGTGAGCCATTAATATCTGACTCCGAATTTGATGAATTAGTTGATGAATTAGAGGAATTAAATCCAGATAGTAAAGTATTGAAAAAAATTGCTCATGTTGATAAAACCGATGAGCGAATGCAACCATTGCCAATCCCCATGCTTTCAATGGAGAAAATTAAGAACATTGATGAGTATTATAAGTGGTTAAAATCTAAATCTATTCCAAACGATACTTTAATGGTATGTACGCCAAAATTTGATGGTGCATCTTTTTGTGTTAATGAAAGAAATTTTGATGCTTGGACTCGTGGTGACGGAATAGAAGGTCAATATAGTCCAGAACATTATCAGTTTGTTAAAAATAGAATTCCAAATAATGAAAATCCGTTTGATTTTTATTCTAATGGTGAAATTATGATGCCGGTTCCAACTTTTCTGAAAGAAAAATTTATAAAAGATGATGGCACTTTATATAAAAATCCAAGAAATTTAGTTTCTGGAAAATTAAACGATAAAAAAGCAAATTCTATTTTGAATCATTGTTATTATATTCGTTATGGATTACATTCTGATAAGATAAAATTAAATAAAATCGAACAACTGGAATTATTAAATACCCTGAATGCGATTCCGGTTGTTTATAAGACAATCAAGGCTTCTGAAATAACTGAAAAGTATTTACAAGACCTTTTTCATGAATGGAAAGGGGAATTTGAAATTGATGGTATCATAGTTGAAATAAATGACTATAACTTACGTGAAGAATTAGGTCGAGAGGTAAGTGGAAAAAGAAACCCTGCTTATGCCAGAGCCTTCAAAGGAGATGGTTTTGAAGATAAAGAGGACACAGAAGTTGTTTCTGTTAATTGCGAAGTAAGTAAACAGGGATTTCTTAAACCTACTATTGCAATACAACCAGTAATATTGAATGGTGCCTTAGTTTCTAATCCAACTGGTAATAATTATAAATTTATTGTAGAAAACCAAATTGGTGAAGGTGCTATTGTAACAGTAATTCGCAGTGGTATGGTTATTCCAAAAATTACAAAAGTAATTAAGCCAGGAAAAGTAGTTTTACCTACGCATTGCCCTGTTTGTAAAAGTTCAGTGGAATGGAATGAAACCAAAGTTGAATTAGTTTGCTCTAATGATGAATGTACTGCTCAACGATTAAGAAAAATAATTGCATTTTTTGAAATTATTGGTGTGGATAAAATGGGAGAGGGAGTTTGTGAACAATTATATGATTCCGGTTATGATACAATAGAAAAAATTCTTAAAATGTCTAAAGATGATATGAAAGAATTGGATAGATTTGGTGAAAGAAAGTCCGATATTGTCTTCAATAACATCCGTAATGCTATTAATGACATTTCGTTGTCAAAATTACAACATGCATCAGGTTGTTTTAAGAGTTTAGGTTCTAAAAAACTTGAATTATTAATTTGGGCTGACGAGTTTACAACTATGGATGAAATAGTTAAAATAGATGGATTTTCTGATGTTTTAGCAACCAACTATTTGATTGGAATTAAAAAATTCAACAAGTTTATTGAAAATCTTCCTGTTAAAATTAAAAAAACTGCTGATAAACCAATAGTTCTCTCAGAAAAATGCAAAGGATGGAATGTTGTGTTTACTGGTTTTACTGATGCTAATCTTGAAAGTAAAATTATAGTAAACTCTGGAATAATTGGGTCCGGTGTAAGTAAAAAAACAACCCATCTTGTTATGAAAGCAAAAGGTAGTGGCTCAAGTAAGGAGAAAAAGGCTGAAGAATTAGGTATTACCATCATGGAGGGTGAAGAGTTTGAAAAAATGTTACATCAAATATTAACTACGATATAAAATGAAAGAATTAACACAGGATATTTTTAAGAATCAACCAGAACAAGTTAATTGGGCAGGAGTAGATTATGATGGATTATTAAGTTTTGGTATATCTGTTAATCCAAGATATACTTGGGCATCAGAAAGATGGAGAGGATTTGAAAAAATAGGAGAAACCATTGAGAACAGTGGATTTAAACCATTAACATCAATTAAAAGGAAATTATAAAATATAATTAAAATGGAAAAATTAACTACTAAAAAGAAAGTTTTAACTACTAAAAAGAAAGTTTTAACTACTAAAAAGAAAGTTTTAACTCCTGTTCTTAACTTAGAACTATTACAGCAAAAAGCAAATGAAGCAGCTCAAAAAGGTGCTACAGATGCTATTAATGAATTTTATAATGGTTATAATTCTCCTTATAAGAAAGCCATTGAAGAGAATTTAAAAACTAAAGGTGTTGATTGTAATTTTGATATACCTGATATAATAGCTGTATTAAATGAAAAATTGTCTTCTGAAATTGATATGATTGCAAATACTGCTATTAGCAAAACATTTATTCCACTTGTAAAAGATTTTTTGATACGAGAAAATAGTAATATTAACTTTTCTGATATACTCAAAAAATTCATTGAACATACAGAATTTAATTATAAAGATAAAAAAATTATTGATTATACTGTTGAAAAAGTAGAGAGAGAAAACAGTAGTTCATCTTTAAGAGATACATTCCCGGTTTATCGTATTTCAGATGGCACCACTGGGTTTGAAATTCATTTTTATAACTCCAATGAATCCACCACCATAATGTCGCTGCCTTATGTTTTAATCAATAATAAAAATTATTATAGAGAATATGAGGTTAAAGAAACAATGAAAATTTCTTTAGATGGTGGTGCCACATTAGAATTACCATTTAGAAGAGGTATTCTAGAAAATAATTTTGTAAGATATTGTGCAAGATTGGTAATTGGAAATTCTAATATAAAATTTGATTGCACTGATTTTTCTGAGGATATGTTTCCTGAAAAAGAGTGTCTTTGTTAAACCATTAAATCTTAAATAATAAATTATCATGCGTAAAACATATATCATACTTGAAACATCTAATCGAACATCTCCTGTGATTATGCATGATAAAGATGGTCTTCCATTGCGCTTTAGTACTAAAAAGAAAGCAAAGAAATGCGCCAAGCATTGTATGCGTGGAGTAATAGTAAGTTACAATAATTAATAAGCATGTACCTTATGGATGAAAAAGTAATAATAGAAGAAAAAATTATAGAATACTTGCATGAAGCGGAGATTAAATTGAATAAAGAAGAATTTGATAAATTAGCACAATCTATCATTAGTTATATAGATGAAATTAGTAATAGAAAATAAAACCAATATATGAAATTTTTAATCTTAGGTGATACTCATACTTATTGGGAAAGAGTTGTTTTAGAACTTGAAGAAGCATATAAGGCAGAAAAATTCGATGGAATTATTCAGGTTGGGGATTTGGCTTATTTACCTAAAATGTGGAATGAAAGATTGATTCAAATAAATCAATTGATTATTGATTGGGTTAATCAAAAAGAAATTAAATTTTACTGGATTGATGGCAATCATGAAGATCATTCTATTCTCCAATATGTAGAAGATTTTAATTCATCTATTCATAATATTTATGGCAAAAATTTCTTTTATATGCCCCGTGGTTCTTATATTGAATTTGAGAAATGTATTTTATTTTTTATAGGCGGTGCTGAAACTCGTGATAAATACAACAGAACAGAAGGAATGGATTATTTTAGAGAAGAAATTATATCAAGGGAGCAAGTAGATTTTGTGTTTAACCAGGCTGAAAAAATAAAACAATTATCAAAGCCTATTATTTTAATTGCCCATACAAGTGCGCAATCTGCAATTAATCATCCGGATAATTTATTTAATATACATAATAAAGAAGGGACGTATCAAAATAAGTTCTTAGATGAAATAGTTACATTAATAAATCCAAAGGCTTATTTTCATGGTCATTTTCATAAAGAACTTATTTATAAGTTGCCTGAATACAATCAAACAACATTTTATTCTCTCGGTGCCTGGTTAAAAAATCCAGATCATGAAAAAGGTAAAAAGTTTTTTATTGTTGAATTATAATAATTATTTTTTAAAAACCAATATAAATTGTTGTTTTTTGTTTTTGGCATAATGACTTTTATTTACATTATATTTACTCATTTCAACGTATTTAAAACCGGCATTTTGTGCTGATAAAATAACTGCATCACTATATGTTTCTTTCATATCTATTAACATGTTACAATCGTTCTTTAAGTATTTAAAACAATTTTGAAATATTGGGGTTAAAAATTCATCTTTCCATTTTTCTAAGTTTTCAAATGTAATATGTGATTTAGAATAAATTTCATCATTAAAATATGGAGGAGATGTTAAAATAAAATCAATTTTATTAATTAATGATTTATTTAAGATTAATGAATCGTAAATTTGTATAAATTTAGTTTGATTATCAGGGAAAATATTTTTATAAATCCAATCATACCCAGGAATTAATAGGTTATTAATATCAAAACCTATGTAACTACATTTTTTGAAATTGATAAATTTTTTTAATCCAATCAGTCTCGTTCCCCAGCCAGCAAATGGGTCAAAAACAACTTGCTCATAATTAATATAATTATCATATATTTTTTCCGCTCTTTTTGCAGGAAATATACCAACATTAAACATTGTCATAACTTCTATACCACGATAAATATTTTTAATATTAATATCAAATAATTCTTTTGATTTATTAATTCCAAATCTGTATTTAATCACTTTAGGTAATATACTGGTGTTATTGAAAATTTCTTTTAAGTTTTTTTCTCCTTGCTTATGTGCATTATAAAATGATTCAAAAAAGGCACCTTTGAGTTTAAATTCGATTGTTTGTCGATTTTCGATGTCAATAAAATTTTTATACTTATCTGGAGAATAGAAATTTCTCATTAAAAACTCGAAATCCTCCAAAAGTTTGTTTGTATTTTTATGTTCTAAGGTAAGATCACTACAAGATTGTTTAGAAAAAACATTTTGATGTTCTTTAAGATTAAAGATTGTGTGATTTTCAATTTTAAAATTTTCTTTTAAACAAAAATTAAAAAAAGAATCTTTTGATTGTATTTGATTTAAATTTTCTATTTTTAAAGATTTATTTTCAATTAATCTTACAATATTATTAACTAATTTGGATTTTTTATAATCTTTGATTACATTTCTAAAAATATTAAAACCCCAATTTTCTATTCTGTCATGTCCATGCCAATAGATGCCATCAAGTTCAATAAATAAATTATTGTCAGGGATAAAAATATCATAAAAATATGGTTTTACGTATTTATTAACCTCAAATTTAATTTGTAATCTAGTTAATAAATTGAAAAAATCATTTTCAATATTGGTTTTATGATTATTTCCAAAAGTATATAATTTTTTATTATTTTGAATTGTTATATCACTTAATAGTTTACTAGTAGATACCGAAGTTGTGTTTCCGTATTTTTTTTTATAATCACTTGTTGAAATGTTATGTTTTTTTAAATGAGTATTTCCTATTTTTCTCATTTGTACATTACATATTTTACACACAACAAAATTATCAGTATGTCCGGTAAGATTTGTTTTGTATTCTTCTTTTTCTAAGTGTGTTTTAAACAATATTTTATCGGCAGGAAATTCTTCAAGATATTTAATAATATGAATATTATGAATATTAGATAAGTGTGCGGTAAATGCTCCGCTTTTATTTTCAATATCTAATGTTACCCAATCACAATATGGACATTTTTTAGTTTCTTGAAAATTAGTATCAATTTCAATTATTTCAAAAAAATTCTCATACCAGAAAAAACCATTCTTTTTTTCAAATGATTTTCTTAAAAATTTAGAAGGTATAATTATGTCAGGATAAGTTTCTGAAATATGTTTAATTAATAATCCGGATTTATTTAAATAATCCTTAATAACAATTTGTGTTTTTTTACATTTTGCTACATATTGTTTATTTGGATTTACACTAAGTTTTTTAGACGTGGCTTGTTCTCCAGATGAATATACATAATGACCGGATTCAATTAGTATTTTTGTAACATATGAAGTTGAACGATTAACTTCTTTTGCAATTTCTCTTATAGAGAATTTATTTATGGTGTAAAAATTTAAAATTTTATTTTTCTCAGTCATAACATTAATTTTAACAAAGTTAAATAAAAAAATGGAGTAAAATCAATAATATAATAAAATAATTAAAATATTTTTAGGAGTAAAATCAGTAATAAAATAAAAAAGGCGAGAAATAATTCTCGCCTTTAAATTATACACTAGACTATATATTAAACATATACACGAGTGTAAGTGTTGATATTGTCAATGTAAATTACACCATAGAAACGATTGTTTATCATTTTCTTTGCATAACGTGTCATTATACCTTTACGAGGAGTAAAATCATTCGGGTCATAGATTGTTTGCGTTAATTGCAATGGGATGTAAGGAGCATACACATATCCAGCTTCCAAGAAAGTATTTCCTTTGTGACCAACTAAAATTATATTAGAAGGCATATAAGGGTCTTTGTAAACTGTATAGCGACTTCCTAACTGTCCGATTTTTTCCATACCTAAGTTGTACTTCTCAGTTTCTGCTGAAGCAGTACCATCAACATGGAAATATTCTAAGTCATCAAAGATGGCACCAGCTTCTGCCGAGCAGATTACCCAGTTTGCACCACCACGAAGAGTTGCTTTGTGGATTTGAGCAGAGATTTCGTTGATACGAGTAATCAGGGTTTGGTTCCAGTCTTTTTGAGTACCGAAGAAGTTAACGTTGTCTTGCATACCTTGATAATCCCAACGTGCTTCGAACATTGCACCATTGATAAGGTCGATGATGATTTCACGGTCGATTTCAGCAGCAATCTCTTCTGATAAAAGAGCAGTTAATTCTGCTTCTGCATCAATTGAGTGGTATGCTTCCAAATCTTGCGCTAATTCAGGAGTCCAGTGTGCTCTCATTTTTCTTGTCACAGTATTAACTGTCACAGAAGAGAAACGAAGGCTTAACTCTGTCATATAAGGAGAAGCTTCAAGGTCATTGAATACAGTCCAATAAGGAACACCAGTGATGCTACCTTGTTTTGTGTAATCATAGTCAGTACCGAAAGTAGAAGTAGGACGAACATCAAGAACGATTTTCGCAACACCACCAGCAAATCCGTCTTTACCCCACTGTTGTAAGTTAGAGTAGTGACGAATATCACTTCCAGCAGCAACAGTTGCAACACCATTATACATTACAGCAGTCACAGCAGACATTTTCAAAGTTGAAGAAGACTGAGCTTTGTTGACATCAAAGTTTGCACCTAGAGTCACGGAAACCTCATATAAACCGTTAGTTGAAGCACCAGAAAGAACTACGAATTGTGTTCCTGTTACAGTTGTAGCAGTACCAAAAGATGCAGTTTGATTTCTGTTGTTGTAGAATCTTTCATATGCTGATTCATCTTCGTTCCAAGATGGTCCACCTTGTCCGTTTGCATTGTTATAAGGAGCAACTTTGTTTGTAGAAACACGAGCATCCATATAGAATAACAAACCAGAAGGTAATGCCAAAGGCTGAACTGATACGATTTCATTCGCTAAAAGGCGAGAGAAAATACGTCTTACCATAGGGAAAGCGACAGTATCAAAACGTCCAGCAGAAGCATCAAGCGTTACTTCATTTAACATGAAAGAAGCCTGGTTTTCTAGCAATTGAGCAATATTGGACTTTCTTTGTCCATTTAAACTTTCAAGAAGACCTGAATCTTCCCAGTTCTCCATGATTATTTTTCTGTTTTCAGCAAGGCTTTTAAGGGTTGTTAAACCAACCTTACCACTGTTAAGTAATTCACTCATTTTTTTTAATTAGTTGTTTTAATTTTTTTTAATTTTTAAAGGTTATTTTCCTTCTGAAATGATTTTTATTCCTGCTAGTTCTTTCCATCTCTTTCTTTCTTCACTCTCAAAAATAGTTTCTGATTGTGTTGACTTTTGCTGTGGAGCAACATGAGGTTTTGATGTTATGAAATTAACTTCACTCGTTGATACATTAGAAGAACCTGATTTCATTTCTTTTAAGAAATTATTATAAAGTTTTTTTGCTTCTTCTACAGATTCGGCTTTATCAAAAGATTCTGCAATTTTTATTTTTTCTGTATTAGTTAAACCTCCTTTTGATAAGAGACGATTTGCATATGCAAGTTTTCCGTTAAAAACATTCATTTCATTAATTTGCTTTTGAAGTTCTACGAACGAACTACTAAATTCTTGTATGTTCGATTTGTATTCTTCTACTGCTTGTTTTAAACTTTCGTTTTCCTGGATAAGTTCATCCAATTTGGATTCATATTGAACTTTTATTTTTTCTACACCTTCGTTTGTAACTGGGGTGTGTTTAAAGTTATTTTTTTCGAAGCCCTGTCTGTTTCCGGCACTTCTTTGTACTGTATGACCAACGCCTTTCATTTCATCAACCATTTCTTCTGCTTCATCATTGTCACTATCTTCTTCTGCAACAATTTCTATTTCATCTAAATCATTCATTTCTGAAAGACTTTCGTCCACAGAATCTTCTTTAATTGTGTTTAATTCTTCTGCTAATGCATTCATAAATTCCTCATCTATTTCAAACATCATATCATCTTCTGATACTACTGTATCATCAACTGCTGGTGCAGTTGGTGCTCCAGGAGCTGGTGTTGGAGTTGGTGCCGGCATTTCACCTGCTGTTTCATCATCAATTACTTCAACTGCTCCTTCACTTCCGGCTCCGGCATCAGGCGCAACTGCATTTAGAATGCTGTCGATTTTTGAAGCCATATCTGTTATTTGAGATTGCAAGTTTTCCATTGAAGGTTCTGGTTCACTCATTGTTTGAGTATCAGGTGTTGGTTCCACTGCTGTATTAGGTGTCGGTTCTATACCTGCTCCTTCAACTTCATATATTTCATCTTGGTCATTTGTTGCCATTTCACTATCAGTATTAATTGGTTCTATTGGTTCTAAATTTGTATCTGATGCTTCTGCATCGTTGTTATTTAATTCAATTGTTGAACCTTCAGGAGAAACTGAAATAGTTAGTGTTGCATCTGGTGCAACATCTAATTTTATGTTTTCCTCAATATTTTCTTCATTAGAATTATTTTCAATATCTTTTAAAATGTCTCTTACGGTTTTATCCATTTGTGTTGATAGAGATTCTTCAAGGGCTTTTTTAGCACTTTCTAATGCATAATTTTCTATTTCTTTAGCATTTGCAAGAGCGTCCTTTAATATATTTTTTTTAATAGCCATTTCTTATTGAGTATAGTTTGACAAATTCCTTAACAGTAAATAGTAGGAAAAAATTCAAAATCACATTAGTTATGATTTTTTTTGTTTAGATTTTCCAAAAATCATCTTCTGATAGAGTGATTATATTGCTGTAAGTATTTGTGTTTTTTTCTTTAATATCGTCAGCCTTTAAAGTTTTCATATTGTCATTGGTAAGTTTTTTCATTCCCCATTGACGACCTTCTTTAAATAAATAAGCACCAGGAGTAGATGGAGATGACACAACATCAAATGCTAATAATTCAAAATCTTCCTGTACCACATCATTGCCTTGGTGGCTTTTAACTGAACCTACACCTCTTGAAGAAATACCTAATTTAAAACCACTTTTCAATAGTCCTTTTAATATATTTCCAGATGGTGTATCAGCAACTTCAATTGTACCAAAAAGAGTATTTCCTTCCCAATACATTTCTGTGATTATATGAGATACGTTACTTAAACTTATTACGGCAGAATCTGGATGATCTAATTCACCCATTGCACTTCTTTCCTGAACTAGTTGATTATATTTATCAACTTCTCTTTTTAATATTTTAAACGGATATACTCTACCATTTCTATTAGTAGTATCTGCTTTTTGTAAAATACATTTAATGGTAATTGTTCCATTATTTTCAAGAGCTTCTTTAATAATTTTTTTATCAACATCAAAAGCATGAAATTCTGATATGATATATTTATTGTTTAAATCTTGATTCATTATAAAGTATTTTATTTATACAATAAATAGTTTGTAAAAAGCAAAAACCCAGAGATTTATGTTTCTCTGGGTTTTCAATAAATATTATAATTAAGAAGTTTTTTATTTTTTTGATTTACTTATCTTAAAATCTAATTTGTTTTTTAATAAATCGCATTTGCATATAGTTTTAGATATTTCAATTAATTCTTCATATAATTTAGAATTCATCTTGGTTTTAAATGGGATTTTGTGTTCTGGTTTTAATTGATTATTAATTGTATGGAGTGTTAATTCTATATTAGTAAAACTCCTTTTATTATTATAATTTAAATTCTCCGGAAAATCAAAAGTTAATATATTATCAAAATAAAATGGGAATAATTGATTGTTTTCAAGTTGTTCCCTTAGATATTCATTTTTAATTTTTTTAATTTCTTTTATATATAGCTTAGAAATATATCTATCAAAATCCATAACATCTAATGAAGGATTTTTAAGTTTTATGTCTACCCAAAAAGATATAGAAATATAAACAGTTTCTGGATGATTCTTATTATCCGTGGTTCCTATTTTGACATTTACATTAGAATTTCCTAAGAGTTCATTATCTACTTTAATCTCTCTACCGGGACGTTCAGTTTTTTTACAAATCATTTTTTATATTTAATTTAATTAAAATTAAACATAATATAATAAATTGTCAAATGTTTCTTTAGTCTACACAAAATATTAATCTCCAGTAATCCAAAAATCTAATTTTGATACTTTAATATTAGTTTGTTTTTCAAACCATAACTTAACTATTATTTTGATTTGCTCAAGTGTAATATTAAAATTATTTTCTAACATCGTCTTTAATTCATCACTTGCATAAAGAAAATATGGCTCTTTATTTATTCCTAAAACTTCAGATTCAACCTCAAGATCAAATAAAAAATAATTTTGTTTATTATAATATTTTATTCCAGAAACCTTTTTTCCAATTCGATTTTCATGATATGATTTTGCTTTTAATTCACCTATATTAAAATCTAAAAAATCAAAAATTAAATCATTGTCGGATTTAAGTTCTTTTTTTTGAGAAGAAATTCTGTCCAAAAGACTCTTTTCATGTGCGTTTAAACTATTAATCCCATATTTAGAAACTTTATCTAATATTAAGTCAATAATATCTTGCTGATAAGACTCTTTAAGTTTTTTATAAACTAATTTTCGTAGTTCAGTTATCATTCAGCTGCTTTTCTTTGTTGTGTCTGTTGAACGGGTTGAGTATTTTGAACAGATTTCGCAGGACCGGCAACAGCTTTATGGTTAAATGGTTTACCAGTCATATTTAAATATTGATTATTTAAATTTGCTAATTGTTTTTGAGTTGTTTTAATTTGATTCCAAACTTGGGTAATCTGTGCTTGTGCTTTTTGTTTCGCTGCTTTTTCTTCTCCTTGTTGGTATGTTTTTTTAATACTATTCATTCCTTTATTGACAGTTTGAGAAGCATCATTCCATGCATCAGCAACATCTTGACCCATGCCTTTAACAGTATTCTTAACGCCTGTTGCAACTGATTTAGCACCTTTATTAAATAAGTTTTTAACTCCACCCCATATCTCATCAATCTCTTCCTGTGAATTGGCAGATTCTAATTTTAAAAGAGTTTCCTCTATTTTTTTCTTATCTGATTCTAAGTTGCTGATCTTCTTGTGTTTCGCCACTTCTTCTTTAAGGATTTCGTTGAATCTAGTTTTGGATATTTTCAGTTTCATATTGAATGGATTTTTTGAATTATTATCAATAAATAGGAAAAAAATTTAACATCTCAATTCCTGATAGTTACATGTTTATGTAAAATTTATAATTTTTAATTTTAAAAAAAATACTATATTTGTTAGAAATATAAAAATCATGGCTCAGTGCGGTTGCAATTCAAAATTATGTCGACATACTCCTTTTGTACATTTACATCTTCATACTGAATTTAGTAGATTGGATGGTGCATCAAAAACAAGTAGTTACATACCTTTAGCAAAAGAATTTAATCACCCGGCAATTACTATTTTAGATCATGGGAATGCAAGTGGTGCTTTAACACATTTTAAATTATGTAAAGAGGCTGGTATAAAGCCTATTATGGGAATGGAAGCATATTTGAATGATAATATTAAAGATAGGGATTTTTCAAAAGATGAAGCAGAGAATACTGATAATAGAAAAAAAAATTCCCATCAAAGTATAATAGTAAAAAACCAGGAAGGATATGTGAATCTTAATAAATTAACTTATCTTTCTTTTACTGAAGGATATTATTATAAAGGCAGGATTACTACCGATTGGCTTTTTGAAAATAAAAACGGTCTTATAGTAACTACTTCATGCTTGGCTAGTAAGTGGGCTTCATTAGTAGAGTCTGGTAAAGAAGATGAGGCAGAAGAAAGAATTAAATTATTTCAAAAAGAGTTTGGAGATGATTTTTATGCAGAACTTCAGTTTAACGAAATTGAAGAGCAAAAAAAATATAATAAATTTATTTTGAGGATGATTAAAAAATATGACATCAAACCAATTTTAACAGGAGATGTTCATTATGCTTTGCCAGAAGATAATAGATTACAAGATGTATTAATTGCTATAAACGAAAAAAAGCCTGTAGGTCAAGCCTTTTCTTTAAATGCTCGTCATTTAAATTATGCCAGTGTTGAAGATTTTCTTAGAATGAATAAGGATTTTGGTTTTAATTATCCAGAATCATTTATTGAAAAATGCATAGAGAACACTCTTGAAGTAGCAAATAAATGTACATTTGAATTTGAAATGGGTGTTGAAAAATATCCTAAATATGAAGCAACCCAAGATGTAATAGATTATTTTAAAACCTCTGATACAAAAGAAATTATTACCAAGTTAGCCCATGCTAAATTAAAACAAAAATTAAATGAATATAAAAAAGATGGTATTATAAAATTAACTACAGAAAAAGAGAAAGAATATACCGATAGACTTGATTTTGAACTCAAAGTTATTGAGGACAAAAATATGCTGGATTATTTCTTAGTTGTTTGGGAATTAATACGATTTTGTGAAAAAAATGATATTGCAACAGGTCCAGGAAGAGGCTGTTTTGTTCCTGGTAGTAGAGTTAAAATGGCAGATGAGATGTATTGCCCCATAGATATGATTAATATTGGTGATGAAGTTATAGACGCTCATGGTAAAAAACAAAAAGTAATTGATGTTTTGGAATATACCATAGATGAGGAAATATTAGAATTAGAATTTGAAAATAACATTATAATAAGATGTACTAAAGACCATGAGTTTCTTACTAAAAATAGAAGTTGGGTAAAGGCAAGTGATTTAAACGAAAGTGATGATATAGTAAATATAAATATAGAAATCTAATCCTCTTCTAAGTCTTTTAAAAATTTCATACTAATTATTAGTATGAAAACGAAAGAGATTAACAAAGTTGAATTAAAAAAAATACATAAATTATTAAAAATAAAACAATATTTGGATAAAAAAGATATTTTGAACATTTGTAATGAATTTAAAATGTGTAAATCAGTTGTTTATAGAAATTTATTACAAAATAATATTCCATTCCAATCAGGAAGAGCAGAACTTACATTTAAAAGTATTAATATTGAAATAACAGATAATGGTATAGAATATGAAAAAATAAAGAATTTAGAACCCTGGAGTTTAAAACTTGTTTCTGGATGCAAGACAAATGTGTATTATAAATGCAATATATGTGATAAAAATTCTAAATCAAGAATAAATAATTTAATAAAAAGAAAATATTTTTCATTTGAACCTATTTGTCCTATTTGTATTTTAAAACAAGTAACTAATACAAAAGAGTGGAAAAAAATTAATAGTGATGCACAAAAAATTGCACAAAACAAACCGGAAAGAATTCAACAAAATAGAGAACAAACAATTTTATTAAATAAGAATTTTGATTTTATTAAACGGAAAAGTATATCTTTAAAAAAAGCATTAAACACCATAGAGCATAAAGAACTTAAACGAAAAATAAGCCTACAGAAATGGTCAGACCCTAATTATGCTAAAAAAGTAATTGAAAATTCAAAAAATAATTATAAAACAGGAATTTATAATGGTTTGTATTATCAAAGTGGATATGAATTGGCATTTTTATTGAAATTTAAAAATAAAATAAACGAAATTAGAAGAGTGGATTTTTACATACCTTATAAAGATAAAAATAATATTATTAGACATTATTACCCGGATTTCATTATAGATAAAGAAAAACTTTTAATAGAAGTGAAAGGATATGGACCGTGGGTTGATTTATCTTTATTGTATTTAAAAAACAAATTTGCAAAAAAATGGTGTAAAGAAAATGGATATAAATATCGTTTAATAACAAATAAAGATTTAGGTAGTTTTATAAATGAAGCAAAAACAGTTCATAATGAAATTAAAAAGCAAAAAAATAATTAATTACAAAGGTACGGTTCACGATTTAACAGTTGAGAATACTCATTCATATAACATAGAGGGAATTTCTGTTCATAATTCAGCCGCAGGATGCTTACTATCTTGGTGTTTAGATATTACGCATATTGATTCTTTACATTTTGATTTATACTTTGAAAGATTTTTAAATCCCGCTAGAAAAGGAGCACCTGATATTGATATTGATTTTGAATCTGGTACCGATGAACTAACATTAAATTTTTTGTATGAAAAATACGGCAAAAACAGAGTGGTACCAGTAGTAACTTTTGGAACATTTGGAGAAAAAAGTGTTGTTAAAGATGTTGTAAGAGCACTTGGTGGTAATACAGGATATGGGTCTGATATAGAATTTGTGACAAAGGAAATGCCTAAAGAACCTACATGGAGTATGTCACTTGAAAAATGGTTTGAAACTCATCCGCAATCTCCGGATTGTAGTGAATTAGTTAAAAATTGGATATTAAACCCAAGTAATAAAGAAATCATAAATCTTTCATTAAAATTACAAGGGCAATTAAGAGGCTTAGGAAAACATGCTGCTGGAATTGTTATCACCCCCGGACCTATCTGGGAATTGATGCCAGTAAATATTTGTAAGGGACAAATAGTTTCTGGATTCCAAGAAAATGGTATAGTTAAAGATGTGTCATTAATTGGTGGTTTAAAACTTGACAGATTAAAACTTGAAACATTAAATGTAATAAAAGATGCTTTAAAATATATTCGCCAAAGACATGGTGATGAGATTGCTGACAAGACAATAAGGGATATAAAATACATTCACTATAATCATGATAGTAATTTATTTGATGAATTAAGATTAGGTAATAAAGGAATTTTTCAGTTCGATTCTGATGGTATGGGTAATTTAATTAAAGCCATGCGTGTAGAAAGCCTTAGTGAACTAACTGCTGCAAATGCATTATATCGTCCTGGACCTATGGAAATTGGTGCTCATGAAGAATTTGTTAAAAATAAATTCGACCCTAAAAATAGACAGTATGCACATCCGGCATTAGCACCATTATTAGAAGAAACCAATGGAGTTTTAATTTATCAAGAACAACTAATGTTTATTGCTAATAAAATTGGGGGAATGACCCTTGGTGAAGGTGATAATTTAAGAAAAGCTATGGATGGTGCCGGAAAGATAATTAAGAAAACATTAAATGGTGAGCCATTATCTCCAAGTGAAGAAAATGATAAGAGTTATAAATCTTATAAAGAGTTATGGGCAAAATTCATTGATGGAGCAAAGAAATCAGGGCTTTCTGATGAAGATGTATTGAAAATTGAAACCTGGCTTGCAAAATATCTAGGTTACAGCTTTAATAAATCACATTCATTCGCTTATGCTGTTTTAGCATTAAAAGCATTGCATTTAAAACACTATTTTCCTACAGAATTTTATTGTGCTCTTTTGAATCATCCAAAAACCCAAAGTGGTAAAGACGCAAAAGAGAAAGAAATTCAATGGTTAATGTCATCTATTATGGCTGCTATGAATAAAGGTATAGAGATTATTCAACCAAATCGTAAATCTAATTGGGAATGGACAATTATTGATGATAAAAAAATAGCAATGGGCTATAGTAATATAAGCGGTTTAGGAACTGTTGCATTTCAAGAATTAGAGAAAAATAAAATTAAAAACTTAACTAAAGAACAGTTTTTTGAAACAAAATGGTCAAAATTCAATAAAGGAAGTTTTGAATCCTGTGTTAAAGCTGGTTTGTTTGATGATTGGTCTAATTCCAGAGAAGAACTAATAGATTTAAGGACTATTAAAATAAAGAATGTTAAACAATATGATTTGTTTACAGGCGAAGTAGGAATTGCTAATATAATTAAGATTAAAAATTACAAACCGACATTAGACTCGGAACGATATGCTCAATTTTTAGAGGTTTGTAATATGGACTTAATAAAATTAAAGAAAATTGCAGCAATTAAACATGAATTTTTTAAAGAAACAGGAAGAGACATTGAACCTATTTCCAGTTTTGATGACCCAAATTCATTTTATTATTTCTCACTTGTGAAAATCGAACAAAGAACAACTGAGAAACAACAAAAGAAATATTATAATCTCACAATTAGTGATGGTTTTGGAACTAAAACTGTTAACATGTGGTCTAATCTTTATGATACTTTAAAGGGTATTTTGGTACCTGGAGAATATTATGTGACAAAATTTATGAAAAACAAAGGATTTTTATCGTTTAATGCAGCAGCCCCATTCAGAAAGGTATTATAATAATGATTCAAGAAATTAAACAATTAATTTTTGCAATCAATTTAAATATTGACTTAAATCTTTCAGATGAAGAATTAATTCAACAATTCCAAGATAAGGTTGATTGGTATTACATTGGTAAATACCAAAAACTCTCCGAAGTATTTATTGAGAAATATCAAAATAAGGTTGATTGGAAATGGATTAGTCAATACCAAAAACTATCTGAACAATTTATTGAGAAATTTCAAGGCAAGATTGATTGGTATTACATTGGTAAATACCAAAAACTCTCCGAAGTATTTATTGAGAAAATTCAAGATAAAGTTTATTGGGGATGTATTAGTGAATATCAAAAACTATCTGAACAATTTATTGAGAAATTTCAAGATAAGGTTCAGTGGTATGGGATTAGTAAATCCCAAAAATTATCTGAACAATTTATTGAGAAATTTCAAGATAAGGTTTATTGGAAATGGATTAGTCAATACCAAAAACTCTCCGAACAATTTATTCAAAAATTTAAAGATAGTGTTGATTGGTTATGTATTAGTCAATTCCAAAAACTCTCTGAACAATTTATTGAGAAATTTCAAGATAAGGTTGATTGGGGAAGTATTAGTAGATATCAAAAATTATCCGAACAATTTATTGAGAAATTTCATGATAAGGTTTGGTGGTATTGGATTAGTATAAATCCAAAAATAAAAATCAGTAAAAGATTTTTGTGTAATTTATATAAGTCTGGGAGAGAGTATGAGTATGATTTACTTAAAAACAAAAAAGGTTTAAAAAGATATTCTATAAAATTAGAGAAAGAAACTGATGTTTTGTTATTTGAATTATTAATTTAAGTGTTTAAAAACAACCATAAATGTATTTATTGAATTAAAACATATTGTTTTAACTAACACTTCTTTTACATATCCAGTTTTGCACAAACGCTGTTTTAAAATATATTTATGTTTAATTTTTTTATTTTCCAAATAACTTTCAAACATCTCAAGATTTTTTGGTAACATACTAAAAGGTATAAGTTTCAAAAAACTACAATGTCTGAGTTCATTAGGACTATATCCAAATAGTTTTGCAGCCTTTTTATTAATAAATACAATAAATCCTTTATGATTATAAATTATAACCGGAATACCCAATAGACTAAGTATTGAATATAAAAATTTAACTAAATTTTTTTCAATCAAATAATTCATTTCTTAAAAAGTCTACAAATGTTTTAAAATAAATTTCATCAGAAATATCATAAGGTAGTTCTTGATGAGTGGAAATCATACAATATAATAATAAATCTTTGTCTTCTGATTTATATTCTTTATATCTTTTTATAAAATAGCAATTAGAAAAGATAATTTTTTCAGAAATTAATATGTTTTTTAATAAATTATCACTCATTTTTTGAGTTTCCATTTTAACAATATCATCTCTTTCAGTATTTTTTAACATTTTTCTATACTCATCATCAAATTCTACTTTTATATATTTATTGGTAGCTCCAAATGAAAAAATAGTTTTTTCGTTATGTTTATGTTGTTCATAAATGGCTGTTGCAAACCGAAGTTCTTCTTTACCATTATGAGCCATTAAGATTATAAAACTATCAGCTTTAGTATGAGTTAAAACCCTGTCGACTGATTCTCTTAATTCATTGAACTTAAATAGTTCAACATCAACATCAACCGGTTTAGTTTTTTCTGTTTCTGAATCCCTTTTTTTCAAAATATATGGTAATAAAGCAATTACAATCGCACTAATAGCAGAAATTGTTGCGATTAATATAGTCTTATCCATTATAATTATATTTCTTTTTTGTAAATTTACAGTATTAATAAATACCTAACAATAATGAAAAAAGCAATCTTCACCTACAAAAAATCAGATAATTCAATTTCTCAAAGAGTCGTTTTTAAACCAACCTTAGTAAAAGAATCTACTAATTCTCTGAAAGATTATGAAAATCCTAATGTTAAATATATACAGGGATTTGAATTGGATAAAAGCAATTTAGACTCTAAGATAATTGCTGAATATGAAAAAGTAATTGACGATTATTTCAGTATTAAATATCCTACGTTACAGGAATTTATTGCCCAAAATGGTCTTGACCCTGAAAAAATTAAACAGAAGTCATTTAAAAAAGAAAATATTGAAAATCCTCAATTCATAGTTTAATTTTAAATTTAAAATTTTATGATTTTTGACTTAGAATATATAAGGAAAAATAATCTTATAATATTTGATGTAATATATGGCAGTAATGCCTATGGTACCAATCGACCAGATTCTGATATTGATAAAAGAGGCGTATATGTAATGCCTGATAGTTTATTGTTTTCTATTGAATCTGTGGAAGGTTATAAAGATTCAGAATATTATTCAGAAATAACTGATGGGACTCAAAATGTTGTATATTATGAATTACGAAAATTTTTATACATGATTTCTAATTCTAGACCAAATGCTTTAGAAATTTTGAATATTCCTGATGATTGTATTATATATAAGCATTCGGTAATGGATTTAATATTAAAGGAAAAGGATAAATTTATTACTAAAAAGTGTCAATATACTTTTCCTGATTATATTGAAAAACAGTTAAGAAAAGCTCAGGGATTAAATAAAAAACAAAATTGGGAGAAAGACAGATTTACACGTAAAACTCCATTAGAATTTTGTTATGCTATCATTGAGAATCAATCTAAAGACCTAAAAAGTTATTTAGACACTCTTAAACTAGATTTAAAGTTTTGTGGTATTACAAAAATTCCACATGCAAGAGATATGTATGCTTTATATTATGATGAAAGTGCTGCATTGTGTTTTTCTGAATTAATTGAAGAAGGAACGAGGCTTCAATATAAATCTTTATTAAAATCCGAAAATACTGAAATGGGTAAAGGGTATAAGGGCATTATAATGGATACTTCTAATGATATACGATTGAGTTCCATACCAAAAGGAGAAAAATGTTTATTCCATGTATATTATAACAAAGATGGATATTCTATGCACTGTAAAGATTATAAGGAATACCAAGAATATTTATTAGAGCGTAATACTTCCAGGTATACTGATTTTGAAAGTCATGGTCAGGGGTTAGATGGCAAAAATATGCTTCATTGTAGAAGAATATTTGAAATGTGTGAAGAAATGGCTGATGGTAAAGGTATAAATGTAAGAAGAAAAAATGCTGCTGAATTATTGAAGATAAGGCAAGGTGAAGTTTCTTTGCGAGATTTAATTGATTATGTGAATGATAAACTACCAAGTATAAGACAAAAATTTCAAGAATCTGATTTGCCGGATAGTATTGATATAAATTTACTAAATTCTTTATTAAGAAAAGTTAGAAGTCTATTTAATCAAATTGAATAACCAAATTCCAAAGGACTGTCTCCGTTACCATAAATTTGATTAGCTCTGACTGTTTTGGATAAAATTTTATATTTATTTTTTAAATTATCTCTGCCATGTTCAATAGCATATTGTTTAACTGTGGTAATCCAATCTCCATCATTAATTGAAACTTTTGTATTTAATTTTTGATTTTCTAATTGATCTATTTTATTTTGAATCCCCTTTATTATTGCCTTTTGTTTATTATCATAATCTAAATTTACATAATCTTTATTATTTAGCAAATCGGTTTCTATTTTTGTTAAAATCTCATATTCCTTGGGCATTTTGTTTTTCATTGGAAAAAATCCAAAACGCCTATAATAGTTTAATAAGTGATGATATAATTTTTGTTTTTCTGAAATCTCATAGTTAAAATCAGGTATGGCTCTATAAATTTTAACAAGTGCTTTTGGTTTGTTTTTTAATGATTGAATAATATTTATACCTTGTATATATAACGGGTCATCTTGTCCAAATAATTTGAATGCATTTGCTGAATATATATCTTCTCCATAAGCAGAAGTCATATCATAGATTGGCGATGTATATCCATCATCTCTGTGTGGGGCTTCATGCTCGCCTTGATAAGATTCATTAATTTTATTAAAAATAAATTCTCTGATTATTTTCTTTAGATTATTCATATTCTTTATAAATAGGTTATATTTATTTAGATGGCATATAATCCAAAGAAGAAATTACAGCGAATGCTTTGGGTGCTTAAAAGAAAAGCATCTAAAGTAAGAACAGCAGCAGATAAGAAAAAATACGTAGAAAACCAGGCAAAAAGGATGGATAAAAACCCTACTGGTTGTGAAGCACTTTTCATAGAACTTTTAAATGAACTTAAAGTAAAGTTCGAAACCCAAAAAATTATTCAAGGTAAAATTTTTGATTTTTATGTTCCTGAAAAGAATATAATTATTGAAGTTGACGGTACATATTGGCACGGTTATAATAAAACTTTGACCGAGATGAATGATGTCCAGAGAAAGATTTATTATAATGACAGACGTAAAACCACATTAGCTATTGGTTTAGGTTATGAATTAATCCGTGTTTGGGAACATGAATTAGATGATGAGCATTATGTAGAGACAAGAGAACGTCTTCGTGGAATTTTAAAATAAATTTATAAAAACAATATAAATATTCACATTTAATAATTGTGGATATATTTTTATTTTTTACATAATATCATAAAAAATTATGTGAAAATATTTATTGTTAAATATAAAAAATATGTCAAACGAAGAAACAGTAATTTCAATGTCTGGGAAAAATCCTGAAGACAAATTAAAGAAAGTGGCTGATGCCATGGGTGATTCATCTATTCCTGAAAGTATTTTAAATCAAATGGTGGATAACGAATTTCAGGCTATTACAGATGTGGTAGAATTACCATCAAAAGGAATTTTCTATCATAACAAACAATCATCAATTAAAGTTAAACATTTAACAGCCGATGATGAAAACATTTTAACTAGTCCGGAATTAATTAGAAACGGTAAGGTTTTAGATGTTTTACTTGAAAATGCTATTGTAGACGGAAATCTTTCTGCCGAAGATATGTTGGTTGGAGATAGAAATGCCGTATTGTTTTTTCTGAGAAAAGAGGGTTATGGTGATGATTATCCAGTTAAAATGACTTGTCCGAGTTGTGGCGAAACATTTAAGGAAGATGTTAAAATTTCTAATTTGGGTATGAAAAGTTTAGAAATTTTACCCGATTCAGAAGGATTGTTTTCAGTAGAACTCCCAAAAACTAAATGGAAAATAAAGTTTAGAATGTTAACTGGTAAAGACGAGGCATACTTGACTAAAAAAGCAGAACAACCTAAAAAAACAAAAAAGAATGTATCTTATTCCCAATTACTAACGGAAAGATATATTATACAGATAATGTTTATTAATGGGGATAATGATAAATTAAAAATTCAAAAAGCAGCATCCAATATGCCAATTTCAGATTCTTTATTCCTTAGAGAATATATGAGAGAAATTGAACCGGGTGTTGATATGAACTATGATTTTACATGCAAATCTTGTGGTCATCAATTTGAAGACAATGTTCCAATTACTGCTACTTTATTCTGGCCTAATGCTAAAATATAATAATGAATAAGTTTAAAAACTTAACAGCTCCATTTGACTTGGTTATGTTGCCAAGCATGGGGCTTTTTTACGAGCATAAGAAACCATATGTTTTAGTTAGTTATTTAACTGGAAAAGAAGAAGATATTTTAACAAATCCAATGCTTGCAGAATATGGTTTGGCATTAGACATGGCATTAGAAAATTTGATTCTTGATGATGACATAGAATTAAATAAATTATTAGTTGGAGACAAAAATGCAATTTTACTTTTTTTGAGAGCAACAGCCTATGGACCCACTTTTGACATACAGATTATGTGTCAAAAGTGTGATCAATTAGGAAAAACCTCTTTTGATATTTCACAATTAACTGCAAAAGACTTAATTGTAATGCCTGACGAAATGGGGGAGTATACTTTTATTTTACCAAAAATGAGAATTAAAGGCAATCAGGTGATTGTCAAATTTAGACCGTTAACATATGCTGATGAAAAAAAAATTAAACAACAAGATAAGCAACAGCAAGAAAGAAAACCAGGTTTATCCGTTTCAACAACATTAAAATATTTTCATCAGATTACATCAATTAATGATGAGACTGATAAAGAAATGATTATGAATGTTATTAAAAAAATGCCTATTAAGGATTCTACATCTCTAAGAATGTATATTGAAAAAGTGGAACCAGGTATTAATAGCACAGTTTCTTTACAATGTCCTCATTGCAAGCATACAATGAGAGAAAATTTCGATGTAAATAATAATATTTTATCTTTACCGGCAGAATATAAAAATTCTATATGGGAAGAATGTTTTTTATTATGGTATTATAGCAAAGGGGGGTTAACAAGAGATATGACCTTTAATATCTCAACAGCAGAAAGAAGATGGTCAATTGAAAGAATTAGAGAGGAAATTCAAAAGAAACATGATGCTGAGAAAAAGGCAAATGAACAATCGCAAAGACGTAATTAACAATCGTTAAAAGTGGATTTTTGCTTTTTTTATATATTTATAGGAACTAACTTAAAAAATATATAATGTTAAAATTAAAAAACCTTTTTTCTTTAGGGAAGAAAGAATCGGGTAAATTGAAACCCGAACAAGAAATTGAAAAAATATTAACACACGGATTAGACGAAGTTAAACTCCAATCAATAACAAATTTTGACGAAAATGGTATAAAACAATTTAATGATGAATTAATAACTATATTTGATGTAGAGCATTTAAATGAGACATTAGCAAATGTTCCACAAGCTCCTATAGGAGTGCCATTTACTCTTAACACAATTGAATTAAAGGATATTAAAGAATTAAGAGTAAATAATATTACAACTCCATTTCAGAAGAAATTGTTTAAATTTAAAAAGAAAATTAAAAATTTAGAATTTACTACAAATATTTTTGTATATATTAGTAAATTTAAACAAATTTTTAAATCGTTTAAAGTTAAATATGTTTTAATGCCATTACAAAAGATTAATAAACATATTGAAAAACAAATATTTTTATCTAATCTTACTAGACAACAAAGGGAGAGTATTAAATCTATGAATTTTGATACAAGAGATATGAATTATAATTCTGCTTTAATTAGACTGGTGATTCAAAAGAATTTTGATTTAAAATCTTTAAAAGATAATATTGAAAAACAAAAGAAACGTCAAAAAGAACGTGATGTTTTTTATAAAAAATTAAGAGGTAAAATTACTCAATAAAACTACAATCATTTACTTTTTAAGTAAATATAGATTTGTTTGTTATATAAATTTAATTTCATGACAAATATTACTAAGGAAACATTAACTGAATTATGGTGTAAATCTTGTCAAAATTCAGAAGACCCAGAAGATTTTAATTTTTTTGGTTCAAGTGAACAACCTGGATTTGGAATACGGATTAATAACAAAATTAGTCTTACTATTGAAGCTATTCATGAAACTAAATGCTATAGTATTCAATTAATTTTTTCAAATATAGTAAGATATAAATCACTTAGTATTGAAGAAGTGGAATATATGAGTTTTTTAGATTATTGGGAAACCAGCCGTAATAAAGCATCTAAAATTGTTAGAGAAAAGTTAATTGCAGATGGATTGGAAGAGTTTTCTAAATTAATAAACAACAAATAATTTAGAACTATTTATATGCAAGCATGCATATTAATGAAAGACCCAGTTAAAAAATTTAAAGAATTACAAATTCAGACAGAAAGTATTTTTGATAATTTATTTAAAAGAACAAAAACACCTCCTTCTGTGCATCATTCAGATGCCATTAAAGTTCACAGAGAAAAGTTTCAAATTCGTTACAAGATAGTTGGTTCACCTTTAAGAAAAGAATATAATGCTTTGGATTTAATTAATTCTTTTAAGAATGGAGAAATTACTGAAGATACAGAATTAATTCAAGTAGGAGTTAAAAAACCAAAGCCAATTAAATTTCAAGAATTTATGAGATATGAGCCATATAGGTCTGCATTATCAAATAACGGCTCAACTATTCCAACGGATTATAATACTAAGGTTTATTTTACAGTTATTCATTTTCCACCAGACCCAACAAAAGAAAATAAAAAACATACTGCAACTATTAAAGAACTCGCTATCATATTAAAAGATAATCCATCTTTAGAAAAGTATTTTAAAGTTTTTGAAGACGGCAAGTATATGCCTGTAACATCATCTTCTATTTATACGGATTTAGTTGAACTTATGAAGGTTGTGTAACCTTTTTTTATATTTTTCGTTTAAACAGTATATATTAATACTAATATTATGGCAAAATCCACTAAAATGCGTGTCGTTAAAGGAAGAAAAAAAGGCAATTCACTATCTGGTTTAGAATTGATTTTATCTCCATTTGTTTTATTTTTTAATGTTTTATTATTCATATGGAATTTATTATTTAGATTCCCAAAACAACCGGCTTATTTGGTTGGATTTATGAGATTTGTTATTTGGGTTGTTATTCTTTTATTACCTGATTATACTGCAATGGAATCCTATTTTGCAAATCTGAGTAGAACACCTGAACATCTTCAAGACCCTTGGATGATGTGGATGGTACCAGGATTATTAGTTGCGTCATTAATGACACTTTATTCATTTTGTGTAATGTTAGGTTTAAATAGTAATACCGAATATCATGGTGGCTATGAGGAGTATACTAACATAGATTCAATGATGCAGTTTATTGATGGTAGATTAAGCAGTCCTGGAAACAGAGGTAAGGTTCTTAGAAAATTATTTGATGAATAACTGAACTTATTTTTAGATTAATATTAAAACCCGGAGTGTTAAGCATTCCGGGTTTTATTTTTGATATATTTTTATTAAATTATATTTATATCAAAAATGCTTTAATGGCAAAGAAAAAAGACGACCCTAGAACTGCTGAAGAAATACAAAAGGAAGTTGCTGACTTGTTAAAAAAATATGAGAAATTAGATGATTATATTTTAAAACAAAAATCAGGATGGGATTCTATTAATGCAACATTGTTCAAAATTAATGACAATGATTTCTTTGCAAAGATCAAAAGGAGTGCCGAACAAACTGCGGATATTTCAGCAAACTTAGAAAGGGCTCAGATTGATATTTTAGATGCTGGTAGGGCATTAGGCTCATCTATCGGAGAGATTTTAAATAGAAATCAGAAACAGTATCAAAATATTTCAAAGATTTTTGAAAACCAAGTCAATCAACTTGCAAAAATCAACCCTGATATGGCAACAGCCTTAGGAGAGGGTTTAAAAAATAAGGATTTAACAGAATTTTTTCAACGATTTGGCAAGAGTGGCATGGATGCTTTTGGTGCTATTATTAATGACCAAAAAGGATATGCTGCATTAAAAAAATGGTTACATACAGATGCTGTTAAAGATTGGCAATTAAGCATAGATCAAGTAGAAGTCCTTAAACGTTCTTTAAAGGAAGGTACAGAAGAAGTGTTTTCATTGAGAAAGGCATTAGTGACTACTGGAGAGTATTTGACTAGGGATTTTATGCCTAAGTCTGTTTTAACTAAATTGCATGATTTTGACCAGATATTAAATGATACCCAGAAAAACTTTGGATTAGCAATGGATGCTAACTCAGCAAAGTTTACTGAGTTAATTGGACAGAATCAAATTTTTGGAATGGGTGCTCAAGAAAATGCTCAGTTTATGGGTTTTCTTGGCGAAAGTTTAAGAACAACAAATTTTGACGTATTAAGTAATGCTGCCAAAGATATGGGTGTGTTGCATAAAGCAACCGGCTTATCTGTTGATGAAATGCAAAATTTAGGAAGTCAATTAATGTTTTATGGTAAATCATCTGAACAGGTTAGGAAATTTACTGAACAAACAATGCAAGCAGCTCAAAAATATGGGCTTAATGCAAAAAAAGTTTTACAAGAAGTAACAAAAGCATTACCTGATTCACGTAAATTAGGATGGCAAGGTGGTGCAAAGGCATTAGCAGAAATGGTAATGCAAGCACAAAAATTAGGTCAAAACATTGATGACTTAACAAATTCTGCAAAAAAACTAAGAACATTAGAAGGTTCAATTGAAGCATCTGCCGATTTAGCATTAGTAGGAATTAATACCAATGCAATTCAAATGCTGGCTGCTGCTCGTAGGGGTGGAAAAGAATTTTCTTCCTTTATAGGTGATGTTACAAAAGGTATAGGTCAAATTAAAAAAGATGGCTCTGTTGAATTTGACCCTATTGATATTGATAGATTAAATGTAATTGCGGATGCAGTAGGTATTCCTTTAGAAAAATTACAAGACCAAGTTGCATTAACTGCTCAAAGAAATGCAAAGGTGAACTTGTTTCCACCAAGTATGTTTGGTAATCTTACCCAGGAACAAAGAGAATTTGTTTTAAATGCATCTCAAATTGGAGAAAATGGTAAATTAAAATTTAGTGGTGAATTAGGAAATATTACTGATGCAAGTCAAATCAGTGGTAATATGATTAAGACCCTAATGGAAAATAGAAAAACATTAGATGAACAGGCAATGCAAAATAAATCTTTTAATGATTCTTTAAAAGATTTAAAGATGTCAATTTTGAATGTGTTTACTTATTTACAACCGTTTATTACTAAATTAACAAGTTTTATAACAACTATTAATAATTGGGTTAAATCATTACCTGAATGGGGCAAACAACTTACGGCAGGATTTTTATTATTTGGTGCAATATTTTTCAGTGTTGCCAAACATTATCTTGCTGGTTATTGGTATGGACAAGGATTTAACTCTGCCGTCAATAAAGGTGGATTTATAGATAGTATTAAGGACACTTTTAAAAATTTATTAAATCCATTTAGAAGAGCGACTGCTACTGCACCTACTACTCCACCGGTTGGAGGAGGTGGAATAGGGACAGGAACTGCACCACCACCATCGACAACAAGAAATACTTCTTCATTTGGGGAAGCATTAAAAAACTTTCCTAAGCCTGGTCAATTACTTGCTCTTGCAGCAGCAATTGCAGCAGTCGGTGTTGCTTTTGTTGGAATAGGATATGGAATTAAATTAGCATCAGAAGGTTTATCTGATTTAGTTAAATCATTTAATAATATAACAAATGCTGGTTATGCTCTGAGTGCTATTTCAATAGTTATGGGAGGTTTTGTTGGAATGCTTGCACTGATGATTCCAATTATTGGGGTTTTAGGAGCAACTGCTATTGCAGTATGGCCAGGATTATTAGCATTAGGTGCTGCTTTTGTTGGAATGGGTTTTGGAATTAAATTAGCAACTGATGGCATATCTAATTTGGTTAATTCATTTAAGGGATTAGAAAATTCTTCTCAAGCAATGTGGTCAATTATCACAGTGATGGGAAGTTTTGTTGCGGTCTCTGCTTTGCTTATTCCTAATTTAATTGGATTAGGTGGAGCACTTGCTACATTTGGCTCATTGGGTATGGTTGCCGTTCCACCGTTACTAGCACTCGGTGTAGCAGCAATTGGAATTGGTTATGGATTAAAAATAGCATCAGATGGATTTGTAAATTTAGTCAAATCATTTGATGGTATTACTAATAGTATTCCAGCATTACTTTCAGTAATTACAGTTATGGGAGGAATGACAGCAATAATTTATTCTTTAATTCCTGCATTAGGAGGCTTAGGTCTTGCACTTACTACATTTGGCTCATTAGGAATGGTTGCTGTATTGCCATTATTGGCATTAGGTGCAGCAGCAGTTGGTATTGGTTATGGAATTAGTTTAGCAGTTAATAGTTTGTCAGAATTAGCAAAATCATTTGATGGTGTTTCAAATTCTGTTTTTGGTTTGTTATCAATAACAGGTATAATAGCCGGAATGACATTATCTATTTTTGCACTTGTTCCTGCAATAGGAACTTTAGGCACTGCACTTGCTGTATTTGGAAGTATGGGAATGATAGCAGTTCCTCCATTGTTAGCATTAGGTACAGCAGCAGTTGGTATTGGTTATGGAATTAATTTAGCAGTAGAAGGAATTTCTTCTTTGGTAAAAGCATTTTCACAAATAAAAGATTCCTCTTCTGGTCTTAAAACAGCCGGTGGAAATATGACAATTTTAAGTGCTGGTATTTTTGCATTAGCACCAGCATTTACAATTTTTGGTGCAAGCATGTCTGCTTTTGGAGCAACCGGAATGGTAGCTATTCCAACTTTATTAGCAATTGGTGCAGCAGCAGTTGGATTAGGGTTTGGTATAAAATTAGCGACTGAAGGCTTTGCTAATTTTGCAAAATCTTTTGATAATGTAAGTAATAAATTATCAATAATTACTTCTTTTGGAGTTATACTTGCTGGAATGTCATTGTCAATTTACACTTTAATTCCAGCACTATCTGTTTTAACCACTTCTTTTGTTGCGTTGGGCAGTGGTGGATTACTTGCAATTCCTGTTATGTTAGCATTAGGCGCAGTGGCAGTTGGGATTGGTTTTGGTATAAATTTAGCAGCAAAAGGATTTGCGACTTTAGTTAAATCTTTTGAAGGTGTTAATAATTCTATTCCTGGTTTAATTTCACTTACAGCAGTTTTATCTGGTCTTGCATTAACACTATATACTTTAATACCTGCATTGAGTTCATTTAGTGTTGCAATGATTTCATTTGGTTCATTAGGTATGATATCGGTTTCGCCTTTATTAGCACTTGGAGCAGCAGCTGTTGGTGTTGGTTATGGTATTAGTTTAGTTGTTGATTCTTTATCAGGAATGATTGAAAGAGTTAAAGAAGTAAAAAATATAAATTCAATAATTACATCATTAGGAATTGCAATAGGCGGATTAGTTGTTTCAGTATTTGCTATTGGTCCAGCATTAACTTCTTTGTCGGTTGGATTAGCAAGTATTGGTACAATAGGTTTAACCGCTATTCCAACATTAATTGCTTTAGGTTTAGCCTCCGTTTCAATAGGATATGGTATCAATATAGCAACAAAAGGTATTGCTGAATTAATAAAAGTAATTTCAAATACAGGAACGTCAACTTCTTCATTAATTGCTTTAGGTTTAGCAATGAGTGGAATTTCCTTAGGAGCATTTACTTTAATTCCTGCAATAGCAGCATTAACCACATCATTAATACCTTTAGGTAGTATTGGTTTAATTGCTATTCCTGTAATTTTGTCATTGGGAGTAGCATTCGCTGGAATTGGATATGGAATTGATTTAGCAAGTAAAGGTATTGCTAAAGTTATTGAATCACTAAATGGATTTAAAAATATTTCGTCTATTATTAGTGCAGCATCAACAATAGTTTTTGGTTTAGTTGGTTCCATGTTATTAATGCCACCTGCAATAGCAGCAATTACAACATCTTTATCAGTTTTAGGAGGGTTTGGATTGGTTGCTTTACCAATTTTATTATCTATTGGTGCCGCAGTAGTAGCATTTGGATTTGGGATTAAAATAGCCAGTGAAGGAATTTCTTTTGCAATTAAATCTTTTGGAGAATTTATAAATTTAACTGATAAATTATCAACAGGTAGTTCAGGTATAAATTCTATATCAAAAGCGTTATTATTATTTGCTCCTTCTATTATAGGATTAGGAATTGCAGGATTAATTTCATCACCTGGAATTATAGCATTTTCTTCAGCACTTGGAATGTTAATTCCAGTAATGTCTATATTTATTCCATTAATAAATAAGATCAGTGATATTAATATGAATTCATTTAAAGGCATCGGACAAAGTTTAAGTGGTTTATCACTTGGCATTATGTCATTTGCTGGAGTTGGAATGTTATTTCCATTAATCACACTTGCATCAGGTGCTATTTCTTTAATTTCAAAATCTCTTGGTAATTTTTCACAATCAATTGGAAAAGTTTCTAATATAAATTTTGATGGTATTAAATCTCTTAAAACGATTTTATCTGATTTGATTCCAAATTTAATATCCTTTTCATCTGTTGGTGTTTTATCACCATTAATAGCCATTGGAGCATTATCATTAAATACCATAGGTGAAAGTTTGAGTAAAATTTCAAAAATTGAAATTGGCAATATTGGAAATATAGCAAGTTTAATATCAGATTTAATTCCATCATTATCAAAATTTTCTTTAGTTGGAGTTTTATCTGCACCAATAACATTGGCATCAGGAGCAATAATATTATTTGGTAAAGCATTTGAGATTTTTTCTGATTCAATAACAAAGTCTTCTTCAACTAATTGGTCTTCATTAGATACAGCAGGTAAAAGTTTAAATAATATTATTCCTAGTTTAATAAAATTTTCATTATTAGGAATAATATCAGCACCTATTACATTAGCTTCTACTGCTTTAGCATTAATGGGTAAAAGTTTACTATCAGCCTCCTCAGGTTTTAAGGCAGTTGCAAATATTGATTGGTCTAATATAGATAAAATGTCTACTTCATTGAATAATCTTTTACCTACCATTGTTAATTTTGGTTTTAAAGGATTAGTTGCTGCTCCCGGAGTATGGTTAATGAATTCTGCAATAACTTCACTTGCAAATACAATGCAACGACTTGCTAATCCATTAGATATTGCAAATGAATCACTTGGAAGTATGTCAAATAATATCGAAAGATTAAAATCAGCGATTCAAGGTTTAGATACATCAAAATTAAATACATTAGCAAGTGCATCAAATGATTTTATTAATTCATCTGTTGCAAATAATGTTTCTGAAGTAAAAGTTGCTGATACTAATAAACCTCAAAAAATCACTTTTGAACCTATTGTAATTAAACTAGAATTAAACGGAAGACAATTACAAGAAATTGTTCTAAAGGATATACAATATTCATCTTAATATTTTTCTTACAGTCTATTTATTTTGAAATAGATTTAATATGTCCCCTGTATACTATCTTGATGATGATACATTTGATTCAGAAGAAGAAAAAAAGATAAAGCGTGAAGTTAAAGCGGAAAATTATTATGGCGTATATAGTGATGCTATAAGAAAGCGATTACAAGCATTTAATGTTCCAAAGCCTGAGACAGTTTATGATGTATATGATGCAATAAGAAAAAAAATATTAGCAAAAAACACTCATGAAGAAGAAAATTTGTTTTTATTAGATGAATTATCTAAAAAATATAGAGATATTGTTTTAAATAAAAATGTAGAAAAAGTCATTGATTTAGATGCAATGTCTAATGATTTTAGAGAAATTTCATTAGCTAAAAATATCTTTTTAAATTCAGTAGAAAATTTAGAAAATACTGCTTTAAAAGTAAGAAACGGTCTCCTTTCTAAAAATCAAGTTCAAAAAACATATTTAGATGAAATTGCTTCTGAAAATAGAAGTAATTTATTATCACGTAATCAAGAAAGTCAAATCAATCTTGATGAAATTGCTGCTAAAAACAGAAATAATTCCCTTTCACGTAATCAAGAAAGTCAAATCAATCTTGATGAAATTGCTTCCGAAAACAGAAACGGTTTATTATCACGCAATCAAGAAAATAATGTAGATTTAGATGCAATTGCTGATAAAAATAGACATAGTTCACTTTCCAGAAATCAAGAAAATAATGTAGATTTAGATAAAATCGCAAAAGATAATAGAAATAACTCATTATCAAATAATCAAGAAAGTCAAATCAATCTTGATGAAATTGCTGCTAAAAACAGAAATAATTCCCTTTCACGTAATCAAGAAAGTCAAATCAATCTTGATGAAATTGCTGCTAAAAACAGAAATAATTCTCTTTCACGTAATCAAGAAAGTCAAATTAATCTTGATGAAATTGCTGCTAAAAATCGTAATAATTCTCTTTCTAAAAACCAAGATTTTAAAATTGATTTAGAAGAATTGGCTAACGAAAATCGTAAGATTGCACAATCAAAAAATCAAAATGATGCAAATATAGATTTAGATAAATTAGCCTCTGAAAATCGTAATAGGCTTCTATCTAAAAATATTGCTGAAAATATAGATTTAGAGAAAAATACCTTTCAAAATCGTAATGCATTACTTGCTAAAAATAAAGATTCATTAATTGATTTAGATTTACTTTCAGCAGAACAGCGAAAATTTTTATTAACAAAGAACAGAATAGAATTAATAGATTTAGATAAAATAGCACAAAATAATAGGAAACTATTACTTACTAAAAATAACGAAAAAAAATCATCTGAATTGGATGATTTAGCATCTAATCAAAGAGAAAGGTCTTTGGCGAGAAACTTGGAGCCACGTTCTGATTTAAAATTAGATACAGATGCTGCATTATTACGAAATACTCTTTTATCTAAGAATGTTGATACTATTAATACTCAATTAAATGATATAAATAATGATTTTGTAAGAAATTCATTATTGGCTAAAAACGTAGATAGACTCACAGAAAAGGAATTAGAAAATATAGGCGAGAAAGTGCGAACAAATTTAATTGCTCGAAATAATGATATAACTTCGATTAATTTAAATAATATCGCTGAAAAAGAAAGAGAACGTTTATTAGCACGTAATCAAATCGTTTATTCTTCAGAAAATGAAACAAAATCAGATGAATATAGAAAGGTTTTATTATCTAAAAATGTTTCAACCACAGGGATTAAAGATTTAGAAAACATTGCTGATTCACAGCGATTTTTAGCACTATCAAAAAACCAGATTCAAACAAATAACTTAGATGATATTGCAAATCAAAACCGTGATATCTCATTAGCAAAAAACAATAATGAAAGTGAAATTGATTTAGATAAGTTATCTGCTAAAAACAGGAAAGATTCACTTGCTAAAAATCAAATACAAAAAATTGATATTGATAAAATTGCCTCAGATAATCGTCAGGATTTATTGGCAAAAAATATTATCAATTCAACAGATTTAGATTTATTAGCAAATCAACATCGTTTAATTTCATTATCTAAAAATATTGAACCTAAGAGCCAGTCGCAACTAGATAATATCTCTACACAGCAACGTACTGATTCATTAGCAAAAAATAATTCTAAAGGAATTGATTTAGATTCATTATCCAGTGATGAAAGAGATAGATTATTGTCTAAAAATAATGATAATGATAATAATAATTTGGATTCAGACTCCTTTGAATATCGTAAAAAATTACTTGCCAAGAATAATAATTCATTATCCGTTGATTTAGATAATATTTCTATAAAAAATCGTGAATCTTCTTTGGCAAGAAACATTAAATCAGATATAAATCTTGATAAACTTTCAGAAGAAATAAGAAAATCTTTGATTGCTAAAAACAATGCAATATCAGAATCTGACTTGGATAAAATATCTTTATCTATTAGAAATACATTATTAGCTTCTAATGTTGCAGAAGAAATTAATTTAGATAGACTTGCTAATGAAATTCGTAATAATATATTAAGTAAAAACATTAATAGAAATATTGATGTTGATATTATTGCAAGTGTCATCAGAAAAAGTGTTTTATCTAAAAATATCAAACCTGCTTCTAATGAACAACTAGATCAACTATCTAC